>Ga0315298_1002340_pt1 | contig 32367 bp, 28 predicted proteins | sample WHS_1_MG_FD_203077 | JGI IMG/M metagenome (GOLD analysis project Ga0315298, IMG submission 203077) | Extremophilic microbial mat communities from Washburn Hot Springs, YNP, Wyoming, USA - WHS_1_MG | ecosystem: Environmental > Aquatic > Thermal springs > Hot (42-90C) | place: USA: Wyoming... | reverse complement strand
GCATAGCTATTGCTGTTTTTTGGGGGCTTTTCCCCTTTTTCTCCTCACCTGTTTTTGCCAAAGATACCTATCCCTCGCAACGAATCACCTGGATATCCCACACGAAACCGGGAAGTGGCTATGACATCATCCCCCGGGCCATGGCACCTTACCTGACGAAATACTTACGCGAACAGGTACCTGGGGCCAAGGGTGGTGACATCGTGGTAAAAAACGAAACGGCCGCAGCCGGCATCAAGGCCTACACCATGATCTACCGGGCGGAGCCGGATGGCTATACCATTGGTGGTATCGATATCTCCTTCATCACCGATATGGTCATGGGGAAAGTAGACCTCGATATCACCAAATACACCTACCTGGCCCGTCTTGACGCCTCCAGGAAGGTGATCGTTACCGGCAAAAACGGCTTCAAATCCTGGCGGGAGGCCATGGATGCAGCAAAAGTGGCGCCCTTGAAGGTAGCGGTGGGACAGTTTGGAAGGGCTAACCATATCGCCGGTATCCTCCTTAAGGAGGCATTAGGTTTCAATGCGAAATTCATCGCTACCTCAAGTACCGCCGAGAATATGGCAATGGTCATCCGCGGTGACGCCCAGGTGGGGGTCGCTTCAGAGGATTCCATCGCCAACCTCATCGCCGCGAAGGAGGTAAGGGTTTTGCTCACCTACGACAAATCCCACGACTACCCTGGCGCCGCTTCCCTCCCCGCGTTGGGTCATCCCCAGTTGGGTACCTATGCAGCGGGCCAGCGTTTTGCCATCGGACCTCCGGGGCTACCCCCTGAGATTACCCAACTGCTCATCAACGCCCTTAAAAAAACCATGGCAGATAGTGAATTCCAGGCCTGGGCAAAGAAGGCAAAATTCTCCTTCGACCCCATATACGGTGAGGAGGCCTTTAAGCTGGCCAAAGATTACATAAAGTTTTACGAAGGGATGGTGCCCACCCTGCAGAAGTACTTAAAGTGAGAAAAGAGGAGGTAGGAAAAGAATGGCCGAAAACGAAAAGAGGAGAAAAAGCGAAAAAGAACTGAGGAAATTGAGAGAGGAGCTCTGGGTGATTCTTCCTTTCTTCATCATGAGCTTCTATTTTTTCCTCGGTAGTTTTCAGTATAAGCGAGGGGCTAGCTATGTACCCATGATTATCGGGGCAGCAACGGCATTACTTGCGGGTCTTAGGCTCTATCATATCATCTTTCCCCACAGTCGCATCGGCGATTTCCGTGAAGCGGGGCTCGCCGGTCAGTTCGACCAGCTCAAGGAAGAAATCGAGGAAGAAGCCCTCAAGGGCCACATAGAAGAGGTAAAAAAGGAAATCACCTTTGCCGATGAGCGGAAGGCCTTTTTTGCCTTAATCGGCTGTTTCTTCATTTTTCTCTTTTTCGGCTACATCGTAGGTTCCCTTCTGTTGGTGTTACTTACCTGCCTTTATTACGGTTACCGGGAGAAGCTACCCATAGCTATTACACTTATCCTGATCTTTATCATCGTTTACGTTGTTCTCTATAAGATACTGGAGGCGCCAGCCGACTTTGGTCTCCTACTGGAACCCTTGTTAAATTACTTTCACCTGATTTAAAGGGAGGGATTATGGAACAGATACTGGCACCGCTCGCTTACGTTTTTCAATGGCAAAATTTTTTACTCATGCTTTTGGGAACCTTTATCGGCGTGGTTGTAGGGGTTTTGCCGGGCATCGGCTCGACCCAGGCAATGGCCCTAATGATTCCCCTGACGTGGAAGATGGACGTCATCCCCGCCTTAACACTCCTCATATCCATCTATGCCACCTCCAAATTCGGCGGGTCACTTACGGCCATACTTTTTAATATCCCCGGTGATAATCCCAACGCCGTAACCTTAATCGATGGTTTCCCCATGGCCAAGAAGGGGGAGGCCAAAACAGCCATCGGTGCTTCGGCCACGGTTTCCATTTTAGGGGGGCTTTTCTCCTCCCTCTCCCTTATAATTTTCCTTCCCGTGATGTACCAGATAATCCTCCTCTTTGGCCCCGCTGAATTCTTTATGCTTGCCCTTTTCGGCCTTACAGCCATCGCCGCCGTCTCAGCAGAATCGATTCTCAAAGGACTCATGGCAGGCGGTATCGGCATATTGCTCGCCACCATCGGTTATCATCCCCTGGTGGGTCAGGCCCGCTTTAGTTTTGGTACCCTCTATCTCCAGGACGGGATTCACATGGTTCCCGTTATCTTAGGGTGTCTTGCCGTCAGCGAAGCCTTGATGCTCTGGATGGAGGGGAGCTCCATCGTCGGTGAGGGTGTACCTCTAAGGGGCCGATACTTTGAGGGGGTACGGGCCGTATTCCAAAATATCCCCCTTTTCATCCGCAGTTGTCTCATTGCCTGGGTTGTCGGCGTGGCTCCCGGCGCCGGTAGTTCCGTGGCCGGATTCGTCTCCTATGCCTCGGCCACCAAGACCTGTAAGGACCCGGAAAACTTCGGCAAAGGTGATGTACGCGGGGTAATTGCCGGTGATACTGCCCTCCACGCCTGCGCAGGCGGTGACTTGCTGCCCACGATCACCATGGGTATTCCCGGGAGTAACGCTATGGCCATCTTGCTCGGTGCCTTCGTCCTACACGGCATTACTCCTGGCCCCCAGATTGTAAAGTTAAGACCGGACCTCATTTATCTCATCGTTTATGTCCTATTCATCGCCCATGTGATCAGTGTCCTCATGGCCACCACTTTCTCCAACCTCATGGAAAAGCTTACCCGTACCCGTGCCGAGCTAATTTCTCCTATTATCATCGTTTTTTGTCTCATCGGTTCTTACATTATGCGGGAGTACTGGCAGGATATGCTCGTGACCACCCTCTTCGGCATTATCGGTTACTATATGCGCCGCCACGGATTCCATCCCATTCCCCTGGTTTTGGGTATCATCCTGGGACCCATTGCGGAATTCGGCCTTTTCGAAGCCCTCTCCATTTCCGATAACGGACCGCTTATCTTTATCACGAGGATTCCCAGCTTGATCATCCTCCTTTGCATACTTACGGTTATTTTCTGGCCATATGTGGCAAAAATTTTCGTCCGTACCAAAACAAAACTTATGCGCTAAAGGGCTATGGCTGTATTTCTAACAAGTAAAGATATAGAAACGATCCTTACCATGGACGATTACATAAAGCAGGTGGAGGAAGCTTACAGGGCCTGGGGAAACGGTAGCGCCACGATGCTTACAAGAAGCAAGATAGACACGAAAAGGCGTACCGGTTTCCTCAAGATCCTCCCCGGTGCCCTGGAAGAGAAGAATATGGCCGGTATCCATGCCTATACTGGTGGGGGGAGAGGGGAATTTCTCAAGGCCGTTTTTCTCTTTGCGATAGATACAGGGGAGTTAGTTGCAGTCGTTGAGGCCGACCGTATAGGCTGGCTCACGCCGGGCGCAGCCAGTGCCGTGGCCACCCGGTATCTGGCCGTTAAAGGAGCCGATACCCTTTCCCTCTTTGGCTCCGGCAGGCAGGCTCGGGCCCAAGTTTGGGCCCTCTCCCGGGTATTGAATCTAAGTCTCGTTAAAGTCTTCAGTCCAAATAAAGAACACCGAGAGACCTTCTGTGCGGAAATGGAGAAGAAACTCTCCGTAAAGTTTCTTCCTGTCTCCAATCCCCGAGAGGCAATAGAGGGGGCACAGGTAATATCCACTGCCACCAATACCAAAGAACCTCTCTTTCCCGGTGAACTGGTGGAGGCAGGCACCCATATCAATGCCATCGGTGCCCATGACCCCAAACGGCGGGAAATCGATGGAACCTGTATGAAAAAAAGCAAGGTCGTGGTAGACCATTTGCAGAGGGCCTTAGGGGAAGAGGGAGCCATAATTCTTGCTGAAGGGGAAGGCCTGTTCCACCGTGAGCAAGTCTACGGGGAATTAGGAGAAATCGTGGCAGGAAAAAAGAAGGGACGCGATAACGCAGCGGAAACCACCGTCTTTCTTTCCGGGGCGGTAGCCATCGAATATATAGCGGTAGCGGCAGAGGCATACATACGGGCGAAAGAGAACGGATTGGGACAAAAGCTCGATCTAACGAAGGATTATGGTGTACCCAAATCCCTCTACATCAAGGAACGGTAGAAGAGGAGGTAAAAGAATGCTAAAGAAGTTTCTCCCCGGTACGGTGCTTTTTTTACTCATCCCCCTTATTAGCCATGCCCAGGATTACGCCTTCTTCAAGGGCAAGGTAATCTCTTATATTGTGGCCACCAAGCCCGGTGGTGGTTACGATGCCTACGCCCGACTTATCGGCAAATACATGCAAAAATACATCCCTGGGTCGACAGTAATCGTTAAAAACATCCCCGGTGCCGGCCACATCATCGGGGCCAACGAAACCTATCTGGCCAAACCCGACGGCCTAACCATCGGCACCTTCAATACTGGCCTCATCTATTCTCAGATTTTGAAACAGCCGGGGATTAAATTCGACCTTACCAGATACAGCTGGATCGGTAAGGCAAGCTCCGACTTAAGGGTGCTCATCGTGGGAAGTAAAACACCCTATAAGACCATCAAGGACCTCATCGCCAGTAAGGAACCCGTCAAGTTTGCCGCCTCGGGCGTGGGTAGTTCGGCCTATAACGAAACCATTATGATTGCCGAGGCCTTAGGCGCCAACATTAAGGTAATCCCCGGTTACTCCGGCCGGGAAGGTGAAATGGCCATCTTAAGGGGGGAAGTGGCCGGTACAAACGGTGCCTATACGGGCCTCGTTTCCTTCATCAAAACAGGGGAGGCAAGGGTTTTGCTCCAGATCGGAGCCAAGAAACACAAGGACCTGCCCCATGTGCCCCTGGCCTCGGAACTGAAGGTCTCCCCCAAAGGAGCAGCCCTCTTTAAGTTGATCGAGGCCATCAACGAATTGGGCAGATTAACCGGTGCTCCCCCCAATGTAGTGCCTAACAGACTTGCCGTATTGCGTGAAGCCTACAAAAAGGCCTTAAACGACCCAGGATTCCTGAAAGAGGCCCAGATGATGGCCTTAGACCTCGATCCGGCCTTCGGTGAGGATGTAGCAAAGATGATGAAAGAAGCCGTCAATCAACCCCCGGAGAACGTAAATCTTCTCCGGTCGCTGATCAAATTTGAATAAATAACCCAATACGAGGAGGAAGATTGATGAAAACTAAAAAGAAAAGAATCGCCCTTTTCCTGACCGTGATGGTCCTTTTTGCCTCTTTCTCTCTTACAGAGGCCCTATTCGCCAAGTATCCGGAACCGGGAAAATCCATCGAGTTTATTGTACCCGTCGGTGTGGGCGGGGGTTATGACCTCTATGTCCGGATGATTGCCCCCTATCTCGCCAAGGAACTGGGAACCAAAATTAGAATCAGAAACGAACCCGGCGGCGCATGGCTCGTGGGCCTCACCCAGATCTACCGGGCCAAACCCGATGGATACACGATCGGTATCTGGAACCCCGGAGTATTGATGAACGATCGCGACATATTGGGTAAAGTGGACTTCGATATGACCACTTACACCTTCCTTTACCGCATCACCAACGAACCACGGATCGTTATCGTCAAGCGGGATGGACCCATTAAGGACATGAGGGACCTAATCGCCAAGGGACGCTCACCCAACTTTAAGCTCCGCTGTTCCTATGCAGGTGGTACGGCCCTCCTCGATGCCAAATTGATGGATTCCGAGTGGGGAATCAATACGGAAAAGATTCCCTACCGAGGAGGAAGCGATGTGAGGATGGCCGTGATGCGAGGCGATACCCACTTCTGTGTGAGCGGATTGGGGGCGGCGGCCGAATCCCTATCCTCGGGACGTCTCAAGGTAATTCTTCTCCTTGACGATGTACCCATAACGAAAATACCGGAAGCGGAAAAATTGCTCCACGATTATCCCGAATTGAAAAATGTACCCATCCCGAAAGACTTAGGGCTACCACCGCTTTCCTATAACTCCCGTTCAGCGCGCTGCATCATCGCTCCTCCAGGGTTACCGAAAGATATCAAAAAACGCCTTGAAGATGCCCTGGCCAAGATTTTGAAAGATAAGTCTCTGCGGGAATTGGGATTCAAAACCGACCGTCCCCTCGATATCGGTCAACCGGGCGACGAATACGCTGCCCAGATGAAACGTGACAAACAGACCCTGATGAAGATTAAACACTTCCTTCAGGAATAGAGGAAGAGACGATGAGAGAAAAAATAGAGATAGGTGAATTTATTCTCCTGGGGGTAATGCTTTCCTTCGTTTTTCTCTTCCTCTACGATATTAGGGTGTTACCCTTAGAGGGCAAATTTCTCTCTTACCTCCTTGCCCCTTTCATCGTACTCTGTGCCGGCATTTGTCTACGTGACGCCTGGATAAGGGCCAAAAAAACAAAGGAGGAAAAGGCCCTAAAATGGCCGTTTTTTGTTACTATAGGCGGGGGATTTTTTCTTTTTTTCTCCATCTATTTTATGGGTTTCTACCTGGGTTCCGGTCTTTTCCTCCTCCTCTGGTTTTTAGTATTCAAAAAAATAACCAGGGCCACTGTTACGCTAATTATCGCCCTACCCCTTCTCCTTTATCTCTCCTTTGAGGTATTTCTGGATATGGGACTTCCTAAGGGGGTGTTCTGGGCGTGGCTTTTAGGATAACTTTCTTTGAAAAGGAGATTCGATAAATGTTCCTTTGGGATGCCATAAAGGGAATGACGGTGGGTTTCAGTTATATCTTAGATCCCACCACCATTTTGCTTATTTTCGGCTCGGTGATTTTGGGCTCCTTCTTAGGGGCCGTACCCGGTTTGGGTAGTAAGATTGGACTTACCATCCTCATTCCTTTCACAGGAAAATTGGCCCCCTATGTGGCCCTCGCTATGTATCTTTCCGTCTCCGAGGCCTCCTCCTTCGGCGATACGATTCCTGCCGTCCTTTTCAAGGTGCCCGGTACAGAAGGAGCTGCCGCAACGGCAATCGACGGCTATGCCCTAACTCAAAAAGGAAAGGCGGGCTATGCCTTAGGTGCTGCCTCGATGGCTTCACTCGTCGGAGGACTTCTGGGGATAGTGGTAAGTATCATCTTCATTCCCTTCCTTGCCGACTACGTCCTCCTTTTCGGACCACCGGAATTTTTCTGGATGGCCATCATCGGTATCAGTATTATTGCTCTCGTATCCCAAGGGGCAATGGCTAAAGGTCTCCTTTCGGGACTTGTAGGTATCCTCATCAGTTTCATCGGAACGGATATTGTAACAGGAAAGGATAGGTTTACCTTCGGTAGTATCTATCTCTCCGATGGTATCAATTTCATTCCGGCCATGCTCGGGCTCTTTGCCGTAGCAGAAATGATCAAGCTTTCTACAAAGAAGACCTCCATGGAAATGGTCGGAAAAGTAACCTCAAACCGGGAAATCTGGGAGGGATGTCTGGCCGTTTTCAAGTACCCCATTAACGTAATCCGATCCACCTTAATCGGGATCCTTGTGGGTGCCATTCCCGGCACGGGCAAATCGGTCGCCTCTTTTCTCGCTTACCTCTTTGCCGTGCGGAGTTCGAAACATCCCGAAACCTTCGGTAAAGGTGAGGTGGAAGGCGTCATTGCCCCGGAATGTGCCAACAATGCCTGCAGCGGAGGAGGAGGTGCCCTGATCCCAACCCTAACCTTAGGCATTCCCGGAAGTTCCGGTATGGCCCTCATCCTTGTGGGCATGACCTTCTTAGGCATTCGCTCGGGTCCGCAATTTATCATCTACCATGCGGACATGATGTATGCCATGTTCGCCGGCCTCATCGTGGGCATGATCTTCGCCTTTGCCCTCAATTTCCTCTGTATAAAACCCATATCCAAGGCGGTACAGGTGCCCAATGAGATTTTGATTCCCGTTGTTTTGGTTTTTGCTTTTTTGGGTTCCTATGCCCTGAGAGGTTCCGTTTTTGATATGCTCATTACCCTCATCTTCGGAATCCTCGGCTACTTCATGGATAAGTACGGTTACTCTACGATTTGCATGGTGCTTGCTATGATTTTAGGTCCCATGGCGGGAGAGAGTTTCTTCCAGGCCTGGAAGATGGGCAACAAATCCCTTACCGTTTTCTTTACCCGCCCTGTAAGTATCGGTTTAATCGTGTTTTTGATTATCGTCATGGTGGGCCCGGCACTCTACAAAAAGATAAAACATTTAAGAACCACTTCAGGGAAATAAGTTATGGGCTGGCTTAAGGTTTTACAGGGAAACGAAGAGGAAAAATTCTTCTGGCATCCGGACGTGCCCGATGAGGTAGAAACGGCGCGCGAGTTGTTTTACCGTTACCAGAAGCAAGGATTCCTGGCCTGCAAGATCGATCACGGTAAGCAACAGGGTATCCAAATCACCGAATTCGACCCTAATGCCGAGGAAATCTTCATGTTAGGGTTGGTGGATGGTGGTTAAATTAAACATCAAGGAGTGTTTATGGTGGAGAAGGAAATCGATTATGTAAAGATGCTTCAGGAAAAAACGGGATGGGGGGTAGAAAATGTACCATACCCCGAAGGGGTGGCGCTGATTGAAGCCAGGTGGGACCTCTGTATCGGCTGCGGTTACTGCGAGATGGCCTGTTCTATGTTCCACTTCGGTGTCATTAACAGGGAACTTTCCCGGATCAGAATCTTCCGTTATCTCCTTCCGGCCCCCAAATCCTTCCAGAACGTCTGTTGCCAGTGTGACGAGAAGGAGCGGGAATGCGAAAAGGCCTGCCCCCTCGACCCCCCCGTAATTCACTACGACAAGGAAAAATTCCATATGGTCGTTGATGTGGACAGGTGTCTCGGCTACAAGTGTGGTCAGTGCCTCAAAGCTTGTCCCGCCAAGGTACCCCGTTTCTATCCTCCGGAGCACAACTATGCCCTCGTCTGCGACCTCTGCGAAAAGGACGGCGTCAGGCGACCTCAATGCGTCGAGGTGTGCCCCTCTTTTGCCCTCGAATTTATGAAACCCCAGTTTCCCCAGCATCTCCAACGTATCCATCCCGACGAAAAGGCAAAATGGATGGCCGAAAGGCTCATCCCCCTAAACCCCCACAAAGCTCAGATTACCCCTGAGGAACTCTTTGGAGGTGACAAGTAATGGAAACCAAATATCAAATGTTAGAAATTAACCTTACCACAGGTGAGAAGAAGATAGTGGATATAACGGAGGAAATGCGTCTGTTCACTGGTGGCCGGGGATTGGGGGCAAAACTCCTCTGGGACCGCGTTCCTCCGGGAACGGATCCCCTAAGTCCCGCCAATATTCTCTGGTTCGGCGTAGGCCCCATTACGGGATTCATGGGTTCCGTCACTAACGTCTCGGCCATGTCCCCCCTTACCTTAAACCGGGGACAGTCCAATATGAACGGCCATTTCGGCATTGAACTCATTTACGCCGGATACAATGGGGGATTACTCCTTACGGGGAAGGCAGAAAAACCCGTCTATATCTACATCAAAGACGATACGGTAGAAATTCGCGATGCCTCCCACCTCTGGGGTAGATTCAATCCTGACAATCAGGAAACCCTCCGGGAAGAAATTAAGAAGGACTTGGATGACCAGAACTTCCGCATTGCGACCATCGGCCCCGCCGGGGAAAATCTCGTCCGGAATGCTTCCATCGACCACGACCTATACCATCACGCTGCGCGCCTGGGAATGGGAGCAGTAATGGGATCCAAGAACGTCAAGGCCATCGCTGTGAAAGGCTCAAAACAACCGTCCTACCATGACCACGATTTCCTCTACCGCACCCTGCTCAAATGGATCAAAGAGGGCCTCGACGAAAAGGTAGGTAGAAGGCGTTGGGGACATTCAGTTAGCATGCCCGAAAGGTACTATGCCACCACGGAAGGCATCAAAAACAAACAGTTGGGTTGGGATCCTATCTGTGATTTAAGCAATCCCTTAAAATTAGAGCAGGGAGCCAAACTCTGGAGTGATGCCTGTAATCTCTGCCATGTAGGTTGTAAGGTACCTTACATGCGGCGAATTCCTCCTTACGCACCTACTACCGGGGAAATAAGGCACGATAATGCGGGGGGATGGAATGCCAACGTGATGATTCCGGGCTACGATGTGCAGACCTACGTCTCTACCTATGTGGATACCTTAGGGCTTGATTCCGAGGATGTCTCCGGGGTTGTGGCCTGGATGATGGAATGCTACGACCGGGGCACCATCACCAAGGAAGATTTAGGTGGCATCGAGCTTACCTGGGGAAATGTGGAGGCCATCTGTAGGATATTGAAAAAAATCGCCTTCCGCGAGGGCATCGGTGATAAATTGGCGGAGGGTTTAAAACTTGCACCCGCATTAATCCCCCAGGCAGGAAAACAGTACGCCATGACGAGCAAAGGGGTAGCCATTACCTCCTACGAACCCCGGGGTAGCATGTCTGATGCCGTGGGACTCGCAGTAAATCCCGTGGGAGAGCTTCACGGCGGTCGGGGAACACCGGAACGAATTATGTTCGACTCTCTCACCACCTGCTCATTTTTAAGGCGCAATATCCCTATGGTCTTCGGTTCCATCGGCAACTGGGCGAGGCGGATGCTGAAAGGTGCCGCCGGTTGGGACCTCTCAGAAGAGGATTGGCAAAACCAGTTGTTGCGCGCCTCCTTCATGGAGAGGTGTCTCTGCATTAGGGAAGGCTATGTACCGGAGCGGGACGACGTTTTGCCCGAACGGTTTTTCAAAGAAACCATCTACAACAAGTACGGTGAACCCAAGATTTTGAGCTGGGATAAGTTCTTAGAGACGAGGAAAAAGACCTATCTGAGCTTCGGTCTTACCGAACAGGGTATCCCACCGCGCCAGAAACTCCAAGAGTTGGGGATGGATTTTGTTATCCCCACCCTCGAAGAAAAGTTGGGAACACTAAAATAAGGAGCATACATGTTATTCCTCAATAACGAGGACGTAATGAAAGTCCTTTCCATGGAAACGGTACTCGCTGCCCTGGAGGATTCCTACGCCAAGATGATCCGAGGGGAGGCGGTTTGCCGCCCCCGGATAGACCTCCAGATTCCCACCAGCGACCCTCATAAGGTCTATCGTTGGGGCACAATGGAGGGAGGAGCGGCACATAGTTATTTCGCCATCAGGATGAAATCGGATATAGCCTATGAAGCACAATACGGAGGCACCAAAACCTTGGAGAAGTACTGTGTTGCCCCCGGAACCTTCTGCGGCCTTATCTTTCTCTTCCATGTGGAAAACGGTGAACCCCTGGCCATCATGAACGACGGCTACCTGCAACATCTCCGGGTAGGTGCCGACTCGGCCATTGGGGTGAAGTACATGGCCCGTGAAGATGCTTCTGTCGTGGGCATGATGGGCTCAGGTGGTATGGCCCGTTCCCACATTGAAGCCATCCGTCTGGTAAGAAATATCAAAAAAATCAAGGTATTTAGCCCAACCAAGGAACACCGGGAGGCCTATGCGAGGGAGATGGAAGAAAAATACGGCATCGAAACCATCCCTCTGGACAGGCCGGAGGAAGTTTACCGGGATGTCCACATCCTCGCTGGTTGCACCGATGCCCGTATCCCCGTTATTCTCGGACGTTACGTGGAGAAGGGAACCCACATCGTTTCCGTAGGGGGGAGACCCGATCGGGAAACGTATGAAAAGATAGATCGTTTCCTACGTTTAGGTAACGCTACCGCCCCTCTCGGCGGGGAAGAAACGACCCAGGAATTTATCACCTATGTCACCCCCCAGTTGCGGGAAAGGAAGGTCATTAGGGAACACCAGTTTGACCGGGGGGTGGTAAGCTTAATGGACCAAAGGAAGGTGGTCTATTTAAAGGACATCCTCTCAGGTGAAAAGGGAAGGCTTACGGAAGAAGACATCACCTATTCGGAAAGGGGTAATCTCCAGGGCGCCCAATTCTATGCCGTGGCCGGTAAGGTATTTGAAGAAGCAAAAAAAAGGGGAATCGGAAGGGAAATTCCTACCGCCTGGTTCCTCCAGGATATCAGGGATTAAAGCCATAAAGGAGATAGAACGATGAAACTGAAACAGATTGCCGTTTTGATCGAAAATGCCCCGGGGCGTCTCTACGAGGTTACAAAAGCCTTAGGTGATGCGGGCATAAACCTGCGTGCCTTAAACCTGGTAGATACGGGGGATTTCGGTATCTTACGGCTCCTCGTTTCCGACCTTGTTACCACCAGGAGAATCCTTATGGAAAAACAGATGCCCGCCCTGGTGGATGAGGTAGTAGCCGCCGAAATAGAAGATCGACCAGGGCAACTAGCCGCCCTCCTCAAGCCCCTCTACGACGCCCACATAAACGTGGTCTATATGTATGCCTTCATCGGCTTGTCTTCGGGACGGGCCGTTATGGTTTTCCGCTTCAGTGACAACGACAGGGCAATTGAAATCCTGCTCAATAGGGGCATCAAGCTCATCGATGCCGAAACCTTTGGCATGCTCGAGGCGGAAGCTTAGCTCTTCACCGGGGTGAAGGCAAAAAAAACCCTCTTTACCATCACGGGTCCCGTTTTCCCCTTCTCGATGGGAATTTCGGGTACATCAAAGACAGCAAGCTCAACCTCGTCCCCCCGTTTGAGATACCCGGCCGGGCAATTGATTATCCTTGTAAGTAGACGCCTCACCGGTTCTACCCCTAAATCCACCACAGCATGGATTAACGGTGGCTCAAAACCGAGGGGAACCCCCTTCACCTCTTCGGAAAAAACAATCACCCTGCCCCGGGTGGGTAAATCGATGTAGTTTAGATTATCGCTGTAACACTCGGGACAGATAATCCGCGGGGGATAGGCCACGTAACCACAGTTTTGACATTTTGTCGTAGTAAATCGCCCCTCCTTCAGGTACTCATAGAAGAGGTAATTTCTGTTGAATTCCTTCGCCTCCACCGGCCACATATCCATCGTGGTCATGTAGAGGTTCTCCAATATGGGAATGCCCACGACTGCCATGACTCCTCCTTACTTTACCGGTTCTCTTCCATAAATTAATACGGTATGCTCCGCATTGGCCCCGCTTAAATTGTGGGTAAGGCCGATTTCGGCCTGGGGCACTTGATGACGGGCTCTTCCCTGGAGCTGCTTCATGATTTCTATACCTTGCCTGATGCCGGTGGCCCCAAAGGGATGGCCCACGGAGAGCAACCCCCCATCGGTATTGATGGGAATTTTCCCCGTGAGTTTTGTTTCACCGGAGCGGCAAAATTCCCCTCCTTCCCCTTTTTTACAAAAGCCTAACTCTTCTACCTCGATGATCTCGGAAATGGTAAAACAATCGTGGGTTTGGGCTACATCGACATCGGAAGGGGAAACCCGGGCTTCTCGATAGGCCTTCTCGGCAGCCAGACGTAAATGGGGCCAGTCGGCAAGGTGCACACCGGGGAAATTGGCCGTTACGCTGTTTAAACAGACCTGAGCTGAGCCCCTTATGTAAACCAACGGACGGTCGGTGTACCGCTTTGCTATCTCATCGGTGGTAATAATGCAGGCAGCCGCTCCGTCGGTAATAGGACAGCAATCGTAGAGACTAAGGGGTGGCACTACTACGGGTGCTGCAAGGGCTTCCTCAAGGGTTAGTTTTTTTTGCATCTGGGCAAAGGGATTTTCGGCCCCGTAATTATAATTCACCACCGCTACCGCGGCCAGATCCTCCTTTTTCGTACCATAGTGAAGCATATGCTCTTGGGCTGTGAGGGCAAAGAAGGGTGGGGGCAGTCCCATACCGTGGGCGCCATCCCAATCATGGTCCACAGAGGCCAGTTCGCTGTAGAAAACCTCCCACTTCTGGGGGGTAAAGAGTTTTTCCCCGCCGGCCACCATGACAATATCAGCGATACCCGCCTCGACCATCGCCCTGGCCAGGATAATGCCCGTAGAGCCGCCGGCACAGAGGGTATCACAGCGGGTGCATATGGACGTGGGCTTCAAACCTAACCGTTCAGCAATGACGGGAGCCGTATTCACCTGAAAGGAACAGCGCCCCGCATAGGAAGTCGCCACAATCAAACCATCAATCTCTTTGGGTTTCAACTGGGGAATATCATCCATACAGGCCTTTGCCGCTTCCTGGAAGAGGTCCACCAGGTGGGCTTCCCTAACCCCCCATTTACACTGACCACCTGCTATTATTACAGCCCTTCTTGACATAGAAAAAATCTCCTTTCTTCCCCTTTTCCTACCTCCTTACGAGGAGGAGGAAAACCTTTCCCGCAGTTTACGATGGAGAATTTTACCCGAAGGTGTACGGGGCATCTCCTCAGCGTTAATAAAAATTATCTCTTTGGGACGTTTGAAGGAAGCCAACTTGTCACGACAGTAATCAATCAATGTTTGCTTATCAACAGGCATCTTCGGTACCACTACCGCCGTTACCTTTTCCCCCCACTTCTCGTCGGGAAGACCGATGACGGCTACCTCGAAGACCGCGGGATGTCCTCCCAAAACCTCTTCAATCTCACTGGGATAGGCATGTTCACCGCCTGTAATTATCATGTTGTCCTTCCGGTCCACGATATAGAAGTATCCGTCCTCGTCTCTTTTCCCCAGGTCACCCGCAGAAAACCACTCCCCCTGGAAGGATTTTTTTGTTTTTTCCGGTAATTTATAATAACCGCTGAAGAGCATCGGGCCACGGGAAAATATCTCCCCCACCTCCCCCGGGGCCACCTCTTTCCCCTCTTCGTCAAGGATTTTCACAAAATCCGTCCCCAGGGCTTCATAACCGATGGAGCCCAACTTCTTTAACTGGTCCTCGGGTTTCAAGATGGTTACAATCCCAGCCTCGGTCGAGCCGTAGGCCTCATAGAGTTCCACACCGGGAAAGAAATCCATGATGGCTAATTTCATCTGCTTTCTCACCGGCGCGGAGGAACAGAGGAGTTTCTTTATGGAGCTCACATCGTGTTTCCTTGCCTCGGGAGGTACATTTAAGATGAGATTGTAGTGGGTAGGAATAAGGGAGATAAAGGTTATTTTTTCCCGCTCGATAATCTCGAGGATTTCCTCGGCCCGGAAGGACCGGGCAGGATGGATATAGGCCGAACCACCGAGATAGAGGAAGGTGAAGGTATAAAAAACGGAATTAATATGGCAAAGGGGCATGACGTTAAGACAGATATCGTGGTAACTGAAACCGAAATCACAGGCATTTAAAAGGTAAAAAGCCACGTGTGACTCATGGGTGCGCAACACCCCTTTGGGTACACCCGTGGTCCCCGAGGTGTAGATAAGAATCCAGATATCCTCGGGATAAACGGGAGTCTCCGGTTCACAGGTAGGGGCATCGGTGAGCATCTCTTCATAGTTTATGTAACCTGCATCACCTTCTCCAACGATGATGTAATGCTCAGGCGGGATAAGGGGAAGCTGCCCCTTTATCCCTTCCACCAGGGGAACAAACTCCCGATCCACAATCAGGACCCGGGCATCGGAGTCGTTTAAGATGTAAGAGACATCCTTCGGGGCTAACCGGAAATTGATGGGTACGATGATCAATCCCGTTTTGGCCGTAGCCAGATAGACCTCCACAATTTCGATGCAATTCTCCAGTAAGACGGCAACTTTGTCCCCCTTTTTAAGTCCCAGGGATAAGAGACGATGACAGAGGCGGTTTACCCGCTCGTTCAGCTCCCTGTAGGTATAACTTCTCTTCGCCTCTTTCAGCGCCACCTTATGGGGTAATTTTTTGGCGTTCATTTTCAGCATTTGTCCGAGATTCATCCAGTGCGCCATAGGTATTCTCCTTCTTTTCCTCTAATTGTTCGATGAAAGCCTGGACATTTGTCTTAAACTGTTCATCAGAAAAAAGACGGAGGTCATTTAAATCACCGTTTATCACTAAAGCCGGTACCCCCGTTTCCATCTCCAGTCGCCGGGGCATCCCGTAACGACAGTTGGCATTGTTGGGACAGGTTTTGGAATCGTGATAGATAACGCCATCGATGGAAAATAACTGCCACATTGCCTTTAAGTAGCGTTCCTTCTCTTCCTCAGCACGACAGATGAATATTCCCGTATAGGCCTTGGCCATACTGTAAAAGGGGTCCTGCGGGTCAAAGTCTTCGAAAATCCAACTGTTGCAGTAGGTCGAAGCGAGTACACAAGCTTTAAGTGAGAAGAAGAGTTCGGCATGACTCCTTAATCTCCCCCAGATAGGCATACCTTCCCAGTAGAGACGAAATCGTTCCTCCTCTAAGGCGCCTTCTTTTCTCCTCACCCTCTCGTGAAGTTCGGTGAGGAGCACTTTATAGTAATCCACCGCCTCGTTTAACCCTCTTAGCACCACGGCCGGCCCCATGTGGATTGTCGCATCAAAAAAGGTAAGAGGCGAGGGTTTATGGGCAGCCGTCTTGAGCACCTCTTCCCACATCTTCGAACAGGCAAGGGAAGACGTCACTACCTCCCTCAACTCGTCGATATCGAAGGGCCTCCCCGCGATCTCTGTCAGGGGAGGAATCAGTTCCTCCATCTGTTGGGCTACAGATTGCACAACCTCCTTTTTGAGTTCGCGCACCCCCCGGGGCGTATGGATGCCCAAAACGGGCACCTTAAGTCTCCGACCGTACCAGAAAAACCAGTCCTGCACATCCCGGCATTGATTCGTATTATAGACCAACACATCGGGCCGAGGTACCTTTTCGATGCCGGGATATGAACGGGCAAGGGGGGTTACCCCCTTGAGGTAGGCACCGATATCGGAAGTCAAGTAGGAACAAATGTCTGGTGAGTAACCCTCACTTACAGCATAGGGGATAACCTCGGAAGCCAAACGGGTAGCTCCCAGCATGGCGCCGTGATTTTCGGGGAAATACACTAAAAAACCCAAGGCCCGCAGAATTTCCGCCGGCCCCACACTGGAACACCAGGCAATTTTCTTCGTTTTGTTGGTGGCGGCCTCGTTCAGCTCATAAAAGTAAGATCCCATAATTTTTTGCATCACCGCCGCCGCCTTCAGCTCTTTTCTGCCTTTTGTCATTCCCCACCCCTTTCTCGTGCATAGAGGGCAGCCCCAATGGCACAGGTAAACTGGGGATGGGGGGGTATGCGAAACTTAGCCCCTACCCTTTCCTCAGCGAGGGCAACCAGAAAGGGGTTGTGGGCTACCACCCCCCCCGTCCAGAGGGTACCATGAGGTAGCGTATCCATCTCTATCACCCGCTTGATTACGGAGAGGAACAACCCTCTTACAATGTTGGGAATCCTTTCCCCCTGCCTTATCTTTTCCAGAACCTCCGTTGCTGTAAAGACCGTACAAAAGCTCCCTAACTCGAGGTTTTTTTCTGCACCCCTCGCTAAGGCATCTAAATTCTCCAAGGGAATCTCCAGGCGACGGGCCATTTCTTCGAGAAAGGCACCCGTTCCGGCGGCACATTTCCGGTTCATCTTAAAGGCCGTCCTTAACCCCCGGTCATTAAGTTTGATTATTTTGCTGTCCTGCCCGCCGATATCAACGATGGTTATTTCCTCGGGAAAGAAATGGTAACAACCCTTACCTTGACAGCTTATCTCCGTCTTTGTGCCCTGGGCAAAGGAAACGTTTTCCCTTCCCAATCCGGTAGCCACGGTGTAGGCAAGGGCCTCTCTTTTTACCTTACCGGCCAAAAGGGCAATGGCCAAGCTCCTCTTCGCCGCTCCCTGAAAATCGGTCCCCGATCTACACAAACCGAGCCCCACAATTTTTCCCTCTTCATCAACCAGGGCTGCCTTCGTTTGCCACGAACCGATATCTATTCCCGCAAAAAGGGTCGCCATCCCTATTTGGGTTCCAAAGCCTTGACCAGGGCACGAAAGGTCTGATTATAGGGTGTCTCTATCCCTGCCTGCTTTCCGTATTCCACAAACTTACCGTTCATGAAGTCTATCTCTGTGCGCCTCCCCTTTTCGATGTCAACCAGCATGGATGGCTTGTGGTCACCTGCCTTTTTCAGGTATTCCAACCCCAGGGGGAAAAAATCCCAGCCCAAGGCTATTTCGTTTGCCCGGGCGACGGCGATGCATTCCTTAAATAGTGCTTCCACGACCTGATAGACAAAGGGGTCGTTCATCGCCTGGGCCATCGTCATCCCCGTTACTGCACAAACGGGACTCATGGAGGCGTTGAGAATCGTTTTCCTCCATACCATGGAAATGATGTTTTCCGTGTGCATCGTGGGAAGCCCCGCTTTGGTCAGGAGTTTGGCCAACTTTTTGGCTACCGGCGCAGATGAGGGGTGAAGTTGCTGGAGGAAATGGGGTGGATGGTGGAAGGCCATAAACACCCGAGCGGGGCTTACGAGATTGCAACCGAAATTAACCACGGCCCGCATCACAGCTTCCTTCCCTATGGTTTCGGCGATGACTGCCTCCGTATCGATACCGTTTTGCCAGCTCACCACGTAAAGACCGGGGCGATAAAAGCCCTCGATGGCCGAAACAATAAGGGGCAAGGCATTGGCCTTCACGGTAAGGAAAAGCACATCGGGAATATCCTCTGCCAACTCATCGACAGTTTTACAGATTTTTGTTACAGGTGTATGTTCCAGGTGTTCTGCTCCTTCCACAGTAATACCGGGCTTGAGGGTAGGGGTGAGCAGTTCTTCCACTACATCGCACAGGGTGACCCGGTAACCCGCCTTTGCCAGAAAAGCGGCTACGATGCACCCCACCGGTCCTGCCCCCACGATGGCAAAGGATTTAGGCTGGAAATCTATTTTTTCTGCCATGGTACCCCCCTAAAAATTATTAACAGCAAGAAAACCCAACTCAAAGGCCCTGAGGTTTGTTCCTGCATGGGCACCGGTGCGGAGCGTGATGGTTTCTTTAACCCTTTCCGGTCTAAGGGGAAGGATACGGGTTTTCAGTAGAGCGCCCAGCAAAACCATGTTTACGGCCATCACATTTCCTGCTTCCTTAGCGAGCCTGGTTGCATCAAGGGGAACGAAATTTTTTACCTTCTGTTGGATAAGGGCATAGATCTTCTCCCAGGAGGGATAAACGGCCTGACCGATGGTAACGGTGAAGGGATAGAGGGGTTCAATATTGGTAATGACGGTACCGTGGCCGTTTAATTTCTTCAAGGCCCGGAGTGTCTCCAGAGGTTCGAACCCCACAAGAACATCAGCCTCACCATCGGAAATAATGGTGCTTTCCGCATCGCCGAAAACGAGTGATGATTCTACGACACCACCCCGCTGGGCCATTCCGTGTATCTCGCTCATCCGGACGGGTACCCCTTCCGCTAAAGCCGTCTCTCCCAAAATACGGGAAGCCAGGAGGTTACCTTGACCACCTACAGCTACAATAATGAGCCTTTTTACCTCCACCTTTTCGGTTTCTCCTTAAAAGAATTTTCACCGGGCTACCACAATGGCCTTCTCGGGACATACCTGGGCGCAAAGGGAACAGCCGGTACAGAGTTCCTGATTGATCCTTACCCGGTCATCATCGATATAGAAGGCCGGGCAGGCAATTTCATTCACACAGTGACGATGATTTTTGCATCGCTCGCTTATATAAAAGGGCCTACCCTTTAATTTCTTCAGACTTTTAGCATAGAGGGTACAGAGACCCCGAGCAATGATGACCGAAACCCCACGGAAATTAATAGCTTCTTTCGCTTTGGTAATAGCGTCCCTTATATTATACGGTTTTATCACCGCAACCATAGGAACCCCCAAAGCCCGTACCACCGCCTCAATATCCACCCGACCGAAGCCGGAAAGCCCCAATTCCTCCATATTCGTTCCGGGATTGGGTTGGTGGCCTGTCATGGCAGTGGTACCGTTATCGAGGATAACTAATGTGAAATTGTGATTATTAAAAACGGCATTGACCAATCCCGGTATACCTGCATGAAAGAAGGTCGAATCGCCGATAAAGGCAATTACCTTCTTTTTGTTCACCTGGGAAAATCCACAGGCCGTTCCGACTGAAGAACCCATACATAGGAGGAAATCCCCCATCATAAGCGGAGGAAGGAAGCCTAAAGTATAACAACCGATATCGGTGGGGCAGATGGTCTCCATCCCTTCGGCCGCCTTCTTTACGGCATAAAAAACGGCACGATGGGAACAACCGGGACATAAAACAGGAGGGCGCTGGGGCAGCGGCGGCAGGTCCTCCAATTCGGGGGGGAGTGACTTTTTATAGGGAATAGAAAAATAACGGGAAATTTTATCCCTTACCATCGCGGGATCAAACTCATAGAGGCGGGAGAAAAGTCCGTCCCCTTTGCCGGCAATAGGGACGATAAGTTGCCCTTCCTGGGCAATAGCTTTGAGTCCCTCCTCTAAATAGGGTTCCCCCTCTTCCACAACCAAGACCTTCTCGCAGCCCTTAAGAAAGGTGCTAATGAGTTTTCGCGGCAGGGGGTGGGAGAAACCCAGCCGCAGAATCTTTACCTCCCCGACAAGACCAAGGTCGGATAGGGCATCGACAACGTAGTTGTAGCTCACCCCGCTGGTAACGATCCCTTTGGTCCCCTCACCCTTGATAAAATTATAAGGGGATAATTCAGATAACTCCTCGGCCTTCTTAATATTTTTCAGTAATTTCTCATGGAGTTTGCGGGCAACGGCAGGAACAGTAACACAGTTCATGGGGTCTTTAATGTATTCACCCTCGCTTCTTGGTTTTTTTATTTCCCCTAATTCCACCACCCCTGATGAATGGTTGAGCCGTGTGGTAGTTCTAAATATCACTGGTTCCTGAAGAATTTCTGAAACATCAAAGGCATAGGGTATCATCTCCTTCGCCTCGGCTACCGAGGAAGGCTCTATCACAGGCAATCCTGAAAGTTTCCCGTAATAGCGATTATCCTGTTCATTCTGGCTGGAAAAGAGGGCAGGGTCGTCGGCCGTAACAACCACCATACCTCCCTTTACCCCCACATAGGCAAGGGTCATCAAGGCGTCGGCGGCCACATTTAAACCTACGTGCTTCATAATGCAAATACTGCGGACACGGGAATTGGCCGCCGCTGCGGCCGCTTCTAAGGCAACCTTTTCATTTACGCTATATTCGAAATAGAGCTCGCTTTCCCTCGCTATCTGGAAAAGATTGAGGGAGATTTCCGAAGAAGGTGTCCCCGGATAGGTGGCGCCAAACCTCAACCCCGCTTCAATGGCCCCGCGGGCGATGGCTTCGTTGCCCAAAAGCAGCATCTTCTGGCCCGGGTTATCTGTCAAGAGCTTATGCATGGATCAATCCTCTTTGTTTATTTCCCCACGAAGACCGGTCGCTTCTTCCCTATGGAGGTTAAACCTTCCCAGGCATCAGTCGTGGAAAATATTTCCTTTAAATAAGAAAGCTCCACCTCGATCGCTTCTTTGAAGTCCTTCCCCTGCTCGAGGTCTATAATCTCATTTGCCCGTTTAAGGGCCAAAGGTGCCTTAAATCCCATTAATTTAAGCACCCGCTTGGCAATTTCCTCCTCTACCCCATTGGGAACTTTCCCCGCCAAAAGGTCCCCTATCTTCTCAGCGGTAAAGAGTTGGACAATACGCAAGAATCGCTCTGGAATCTCGCGTCTCCGGTATTTGTCAGGTCTCCCCGCTTCAATCACGTCCTGTAACGTTTCTTTTACCTTTGTAGGTTCTGCTATGGCCCTGATGATACCGAGCTCAAAACCATCGTGGGCAGTTATCTTTTCACCCGTGAAGGTATAGTACTTGGCAAGTTCCGGTCCCACCTGGCGGGAGAGTCGTAACATCCCCCCCAAACCGGGATAGATACCGATTCCCGTCTCCGGCAAGGAAAGATAAGCCTGGGGGGTCGCCACGATGGCCTGACAGGCCAGGGCAAACTCCGTTCCTCCGCCGAGTGCCGGACCCTCCAGGAGAGCGATGGTAAACTTTGGAGAATTTTCTACCCGAAGGAGAAAAGCGTGGGCCTTTTTGGTAAATTCTACGATGTCCTCTATCCGCTTTTCTTTTATCTTTTCTACAAAATAGCCGATATCGGCACCGGCCACAAAGGTTTTACCGGTCCCCATAAAAACCACCACTCTAACATCCCTGTTATCCTCAGCCGCTAAGAACAGCTCCTCAAGCTGGTTAAAAACCGCCTCGTTTAAGGCATTCATTGCCTCCGGTCTATTTATGGTAATATAGGCTATATCGCCATCTACCTGCTTAAACACATAACGAAAAGAGAAAGGGCGGCCCAGAACTTTTTGTCTCGTAAGCAGGGAAGGTACGGGGAAATCGGCGTACCGTTCGGCAATTTTCGCCACCAGTTCATAGGTTTTTTCTACCCCTAAGGCATTCATAATCTCAAAGGGACCACGAGCCCAGCGCAGGCCAATCTTGGCTCCTCTATCGGTATCCTCGAGAGAAGCTACTCCTTCCTCTACAAGCTTAGCCGCCACCCCCAAACAAACGCCGTAAATTCTATCGACCACTTCCTTAATCTTTGCTTCTTCCACCTCCCCCGTGAGGTCCCACTTTTCGTTTTTCTCCATCTGGGCCTGCAGGAGGGGCGCTGTATCATAGAAGGGTCCCAATTTCTCCCCTAACGCCCGGGTGCTGTGGTAAGCGATAGGGATGCCCGTCAAGTTCATAAGCTCAAAGGGTCCCATCGCCGTTTGGAAGGCCCGCCTGCCCGCTTCGTCAATGGTGGGTATATTCGTCCATCCTTCCCCTAAGAGGCGTACCGCTTCATTAAGATAAGGGACAAAAAAACGATTAACGGCAAATCCCGGTCTGTCTTTGACACAAATAGCAATCTTTCCGTGGAGTTTGGCAATGAGTAATGCCTTCTGGAGATACCTTTCTTCGGTCGCTTCATGGGGAATAACCTCAAGAAGACGGTTTTTTGCCGGATGGTAAAAATAATGGAGGCCCAAAAAACGTTGAGGACGGGAGGTACCTTCCGCGAGTTCGTTCACCAAAAAACTTGAGGTATTGGTGGCAAAAATCGTCTCGGGTCCACAAATCCGATCTAAATTCTGGAAAACCTCTTTCTTGACCTTTCTGTCTTCAAATACCGCCTCCACCACCAAATCGGCATCGGCAAGTAACTCCAGTTCCGTAGTTGCTGTAATGCGCCCCAAAATTTCCCGTATATCCGTATCGGAAAAAAGCCCTCGTTCCTTCCCTTCTTCTAAAAATCTTTTTATGATACCCAGTCCGCGATCAATCATCGCCTCGCTTACATCAACGAGAACAACGGGAAACCCTTCCTGGGCATACTTCTGGGCGATACCGCTACCCATATTACCTGCCCCTACTACCCCAACTTTCATCTCACCTAAGGGCACCATCATTACTTCCTCCCGTTGGGAAAATAGCATAAATGCTTGTTTTTTCACTCTGTAACAAAAGGAAATTGGGCTGTCAATGATTAAAATGGTTGGGAAATTATCCTTGACACCAGTGATGTTTCTATATAACAACCAAATAGCCGGTTTATTTCCGTTGCTGCAGAAATCACCATAAAAGGAGGAATCAATGGCAAAAAAAGATCCTACCAGTATCCGCGGCGCCCTTGACTATCTCACGAAGAAAAAGGCCGTCGTCACCGTGAAAGAAGAAGTGGACCCTATCTATGAGATCGCAGGCATCCTCAAGGCCTTGGAAAAGGGGCCCATCCTTCTTTTTGAAAACATAAAAGGTTATCCTAATTTCCGCAATTTAGGTAATCTCTTTGGCCGCAGGGAACCTATTGCCGATCTTTTCGATATCGATGACCCGAAAAAGATGAAATTTAGGTTTGTGGAGGCCATCAGGAAGCCCCTGCCCCCGCGCCTTGTAAAGGATGCTCCTTGCCAAGAAGTAGTAATCACAAAAAACATCGATGTCCTTTCAATGCTTCCCGTAATCAAGCACACCGAAGAGGATGCCGGCAGGATCATGGGCTGCGGTAACCAGCTCCTCTGTAACATCTACCGGCAAGGCGACACCAATATCTCTTTCAACCGTATCCATTTTCGGGGTAAAGACTGGGCTTCCATATCCACGGCCCAAATTACCCACATCGGGATGGTGGCCTTCAAAACCCACCGCAACGAGCGTATCCCCTTAACGGTCAATATCAATCCACCTCCGGCTGTAGGGATGGTGGCGGGAACCTGGAACGTACGTACTATCATACCCCACGGAAGTGACGAATTAGGAATAGCCGGTGCCTTTCAAGGGGCTCCCGTGGAGCTGGTGAAGGCAAGGACCGTAGACGCCTATGCTATTGCCAATGCCGAAATTGTTCTCGAGGGCTATCTCGAACCTTACTCGGAAAATGTCTGGGAAAGCGACGAGGCGGAGCGTCTGGGGAAACAAGGGTCACCGGAGGCACCGTTCTTCCCCGAATGGGTGGGCTACATGGGCACAAGCTGGAAAGTTCGCCAATTGAAGGTAACGGCCATCACCATGCGCAAAGACAGACCCATCTATTACACCCCCCTAGCGGCCGGTCTGGAATACGCCTGTTTCGACATTTTAAGAGAAGCAACCTTCTTCGAATTGGCCGAACGTATCGCCCCCGGTTTCTGCGTGGATGTGTATATCCCCGATTACTTCAAATGGGGTAGTGGCGTCATCTTCCAGGTGCGCAAAGAAAGGGCCCAAGACGAAGGTTTCCAGCGCAACATCCTCATGGCAGCCCTTGCTGATGCCCCCGGGTTACGTATGGCGATCGCCGTGGACGAAGACGTGGATATTTACAACACAGAAGATGTAATGTGGGCCCTTGAGAGCCGGGTTGATCCCGACAAGGATATCCTCAAACTGCCCCGGGGTTTACGAGGTATTGCTGCCCAACCGATGGAGGTACGGGAACGTGGCGTTGGTGGCTGGGAAGGTGGCATGGCCTTTGATGCGACTAAACCCTTCAATATCGCCCATCACTTTAAGCGACCCCATTACCCTGTAGATAAAATTGACTTAAGAAAATGGTTCACCGAAAGGCAGATAAAGGAATTCAGGGCGATGCAGACTGATTACGCGAAAACCTTAGCCCGCATGGGCTGGTAAAAACTTAATAGGAGGAATTTATGACCATCACAAGACCGGGGAAAATCATCACCAAAAACACCGTTATCATGGCTGCCGGCCACCACCATATCTTTCACCTCATTGCCCCCACCTTGGCCCGGGAAAATGGCTGGTTCGAAGAAGAAGGACTCACGGATTACGAATTCTTTGCCACCGGCACGGACGAACGTACCCTCTTTGAGATGGGATTGGGACAGATCCAGTTTGGCCTCGACCCGAAACCCACTGTCGTAATTGACGCCTTCCTCAAGGGACAGAAGGTTTATATCATTGGCGGTTGGCTCAATAAGCCTCCCTTTAGCTATGTCGGGGCGAAGGGTATAAAGAGTCTCGAGGACCTGCGGGGAAAAAGAATCGGTGGTCGGGAGTGGGGGGGAATCGACACCCAGCATATGAAGAATCACTTAAGGAATCACGGGATAGATCCCGATAAGGACGTAGAAGTGGTGGTAAGTGGTTTCCCCTGCCGTAAGATGCAGCAACCCCTTTTAGATAGTGGCCAAATCCATGCAGCTGCCGTCTTAAACAGCGAGGTGCCGGCCATGGTAGCAGAAGGTTACCCCCTTTTGGCCGATTTACCTGCCCTGTACCCCCAGGGCTATCCCCAGCGGGTAATCGTGACCACCGGCGAGGTTCTGGAAAAAAGGTCCCACCTCATCAAGCCTTTCCTTAAGGCCATGATCAGGGCCTTCAGGATGATGAACCAAGACTACGAAAAGACGATGGAAATTGTCAATGCCGTAGTGGCCCGAGGGGAACTCCGTTGGGATACCGATATGGATTTTGATCTCTGGAAGACAAAGTATCCTTTCTTCGAAGCGATCCCTGCCGATGGGATGGTGACCCTCGAAGGATTGGAAACAGTAATCCGGGAAGAACGAGCCGCCGGCAAGATTCCTCCCTCCTTCCGTATGGAGGATATTTTGCGCCTCGAATTCGTGCGGGAAGCCGTAAAGGAAATCAACGCCGCCTACGGTGAAGGCTACAAGTAAGGGGTAAAATGAATCTCTCTCAGATGCTCTCCCTAAACGCTAAATTGTACCCCGAAAAAACGGCTCTTATTGAGAGAGGTCCCGAAAAGGGTAGCCGTGTAACCCTTACCTGGAGGGAATTTGACGAGCGGGTTTCCAAGGTAGCCTCTGCTCTCAGAGAGAGGGGTGTGAAAAAGGGAGATCGGGTAATGGTATGGATGTACAACTCCATCAATTGGTTGGAGGCCTATCTCGGTATCCTCCGTTCGGGTGCCCTGGCGGTCCCCCTCAATCATCGTTTCACGACGCGAGAATTTAAGTACTGCCTGCACACGGCCAAGCCCCGTCTCATCTTTATGGAACGGGAATTCCTATCCAGGGTCGAATCCTTATTCGAGGAGGTTACGCCACCTCAGGTCATTCTCAAAGGGAACGAACCCACTCCGGGATGGACATCCTTTGAACATTTCGTATCAGCCGCCTCTGTCGAGGAGAATTATCCCAAAATCAACGAGGAGGAACCTTGTTCCCTCTATTTCACCTCGGGTACTACCGGAGCCCCTAAGCCCATCGTGCTCACCCATAAGAACTTAACCTTTGCCGCCCACACCGGTTGCCACCACGGTTTGAGAAGAAAGGGGGATGTTTTTGTTATCCTAAAACCTCTATATCACACAGGCGATAAAATCCACTGGCTCTCCAGTTTGCTCTTGGGGGAAACGGCGGTAATCCAGCGGGGAAAGATCACACCCCGGATTATCTTCGAGGTCATGACAGAGGAAAAGGGCACGGTCGCCATGCTCCTTGTACCCTGGATCCAGGATACCCTCATGGCCTTAGAAAGGGGAGAATTACGGAAAGAAGATTATGACCTTTCCAGCTGGCGATTGGTGCTCTTCGGTGCCCAGCCCGTCCCAACTCATCTCATCTTGCGCTGGGAAAGAGAATTCCCTCAAATGGATTACGCCATCAATTACGGACTCACCGAGGCTTCCGGCCCCGGGTGCCTGTATCTCACAAAAAAGGATAGAAAAAAACTGGGCTCCTTGGGGAAACCGGGATACGGCTGGGAAGTGGCAATTGTGGACGAAGAGGGGAAACCCCTTCCCGAGGGTATGATAGGTGAAATTGCCGTAAAGGGGATGGGGGTAATGAAAGGATACTTCCAGAACGAAGAAGAAACAAGGAAGGTACTGAAAGACGGATGGTTATTGACGGGCGACATAGGCCATCGCGACGAAGAGGGCTTCGTCTGGTTGGTGGACCGGAAGAAAGATGTGATTATCTATGGAGGAGAGAATATCTATCCTCGGGAGATAGAAGAGTTTATCCGGGAGCACCCCTGGGTGTACGATGTGGGAGTAATCGGAGCCAAAGACGGTCGTTTGGGAGAAGTGGCAGTTGCCATTGTTCAGCTGAAGGAGGCTTACCAAAGAGAGCCCCAAGCCGAAGAAGAAATAAGGCGTCACTGCGAAATACTCCCCCGATATAAAAGACCCGAAAAGATATTCTTCGACTGTGTACCTCGTAATGCAACGGGCAAGATCGAAAAGGAAAAATTGAGAGAGAAATACGGCAGGAAGGGCATGGTTACTTTTTCTTAAAAAACAAAAGGGAGGACGGAAAAAGATGATTTTTGACGATCTTCGAATGTTTCTAAAAAAATGTGAAGAAGATGGGGACTTAAGGGTCATCGAAGGAGCAGATTGGAATCTCGAGGTGGGAACGATTGCGGAACTGGCCGCAGAAAAATTCGGTCCGGCCTTACTCTTCGATAAATTCGAAGGTTACCCCCCAGGTTATCGGGTAGCCATAGACCTCTATACTACAAAGGAGCGGATTGCTGTTGCCTTCGGGATGCCGCGCGACATCCCCAAATTAGAGCTCATCAAGAATCTAAGGGCTAAAGAATTCACACCGGTCAAGCCCGTAGAAGTTAAGACGGGACCCGTTATGGAAAACGTCTATGAAGGCGACGCTGTAGATTTACTTAAATTCCCTGTGCCTATCTATCACGAACATGACGGCGGGAGATACATCGGTACGGGACACACGGTAATTACCCGCGACCCCGATTCAGGATATGTGAACCTCGGTTGTGAAAGGGTAATCCTCCACGACAGAAACACGGTTGGACTCTATATCTCACCGGGCAAACACAACCGCATCATCAGGGAAAAATACTGGAAAATGGGCAAACCTTGTCCTGTCGCCATGTCCTTCGGTCCAGAACCTGTGCTCTATCTGGCCTCCGCCCTCCACATCCCCTGGGGGGTCTCGGAGTATGATTGGGCAGGATGGATGAGAAAAAAACCCGTAGAGGTCATCAAAGGACCGCAAACGGGTATTCCCTTCCCCGCCTATGATGAAATCGTCATCGAAGGGGAATGCCTGCCACCGGAGGTGGAAACGCGGGAAGAAGGTCCTTTCGGCGAATGGACGGGCTACTATGCCGGTGGCCGCCAGCTTGAGCCAGTAGTCAAGGTAAAGGCCCTCTACCATCGCCACGACCCTATCCTTGCCGGTGTTCCGCCTTTGAAACCGCCACTTCATAACTTCGGTGCCCCCATCATCTCCACACCTATGGTCTGGGATGACCTCGAAAGGGCAGGCATAAGCGGTATTAAAGGGGTATGGCAGTTGGAGGCAGGCGGCGGCAGGCTCATTACTGTCATTTCCTTAAAACAGGAACACATCGGTCATGCCAAACAGGCAGGACTGGTGGCAGCGGGGGGGCATGGTGGTGGCTATATGGGTCGGTTTGTCATTGTGGTCGATGAAGACATCGACCCCACAGATGTGAATGATGTTCTCTGGGCGGTGGCAACCCGCTGTGATCCGGCCCAGTCCATAGATATAATTCGCGATTGCTGGGGTACACGGCTCGATCCTATGGTAAGCCCCGAAAAAAGGGCAAAAAAGGATTATTCCCATTCGGTGGCTATTATCAATGCCTGCAAACCCTTCACCTGGAAAGACCAGTTTCCCAAAACCAACAGGGCAAGCAACGAATTGAGACAGAAGGTCCTTGCCAAATGGGGGGATAAATTAAATTTCCTATAAGGGGGAAAAATGGGGAAAAAAATTGTACTATCCACCGGTCACAAACATGCCTTTCACCGGATCAGTGCCCTGCTGGCCCTTGAAAAGGGGTATTTCCGGGAGGAGGGGCTTGAAGAGGTCGATCTCATCGCCTCGGGTGAGGATACGAAAACGGTAGAGATGATGAGGGATGGAAGGGTAGATTACGGACTCGATGTGAAACCGGGTCTCATTATCGAGGGAGCCAATAGAGGGGAGGAACTCTACATTATAGGTGGGATGCTCAATAAGTTTCCCTCCACCCTCATCAGCACCCCAGAGATAAAGACGATTGCCGACCTTAAAGGGAAAAGGATCGGAGTAAAGGAGGAGGGCGGTTCCCGCGAAAGGCTGTGGATCATGATGCTCCTCCGCCAGGCAGGACTCGACCCCATGAGGGATGTAACCTGGGTTACCCACGCTGGTTACGGTTCCCTCGAAATCCAAAAAGAACGCCTTAAAAGGGGAGACTACCATGCTGTGGGACTAAGCGGTCACTACAAGAGACCGGAGCTCTACGATGAGGTAAGGAAAGCAGGTTTCAATGTCCTTGCCGATAGGCTCAACACCCATCCGGAGGGACTCCCCGACAGAGTCATCGCCGCACCGGGAAGCAAACTCACCAACGAGCCAGATACGACAATAAAGGTCCTGAAAGGGATTATTCGGGGATACCGCTTTGCCCGGGATGCAAAAAACCGCGACGTAATAAGGGAAATGTATCTAAGGTACAACTGGGGAAAGGAGGGGTTCGGTTGGGGTAAATTCGACGAGGGGCTCTTAGAGGGGATGATCGACTCAGGCCGGTACCTACCGGCCGACGGCTCGGTAAACGAAAAGGGTCTTTCTGACATTATAGCCGAGTTAAAGGCCCAGAGGGTGGTGGGCAACGATTTTTCCATTTCCCAGATTTTGAGGCTCTCCTTTGTGAAACAGGCCGCCCGGGAGCTGGACGACCGATTCGGGCCGGGTGGTTACTAAAATTCCGTTAAAGGGGGGAATAAATATGCGCAGGAGGGACTTTCTCAAAGTAGCAAGTGTCATTACAGGGGCAACACTACTTCGCCCCGATTTTCCGGCCTTCGGTCGGGAAACCTTCCCTGCCCAGAAACTCACCTGGCTGGTAGGGCTGCCCGCCGGCGGGGGTACCGATGTGATGGTGCGGGGAATAGCTCCTTACTTCCAGAAGTATCTCCGCGCCATCTCCGGTAATCCTGAAAAGGTAGGGGTGGTGGTTAAGAACCTCCCCGGCGGTGGGGGAATGCGCACCATAAACGAGATTTACCATGCAAAGCCCGATGGTTATACCCTCGCCTGCGATGGGGAAATGCTCCATACCAACACGGTCTTGGGCGAACTGAAGTTTGACCTTTTTGAACTGACCTATCTTGCCCGTCTGGCCTCGTCAGGCAAGGTTATCGTCGCCTCCAGCCGGGCCAACTTGAAAAACTGGGAAGATGTGCAACGCCTGGCAAAAAAAGGTAACCTCCGTCTGGGTGTAACGGGTTTCGGCGGTTCCAACCATGTGGCCGCCGTACTCTTTCTGGACTCCACAAAGCTGAACGCCCGGATCGTAATCTTTGACGGATCCTCCGGGCTTTCGGCAGCCCTGATTCGCGGTGACGTACTCTTAGGGATGCAATCGGAAGACTCGGTAAAGAATCTCATCGAGGCGGGTGAACTCAAACCCATCCTCACCTTTTCCTCCCATTCCCTTTACCCCGATTGTGAAAATGTAAACACTATTGGCTTTCCCGAATTGAACAACGTAACGAACTCCCAGCGATACGTGGTGGCACCGCCGAGGCTTCCCAGCACCATCAAGAAGGCTCTCGTTGACTGTCTGCGCAAAGCGGTGAATGACAAAGATTTTTTAGCATGGAATGAAAGGGCCAAGATGAGTATAAAGCCCGTATTCGGTAATGAGTTGGAAAAATTGGTGAGGGACATCCAAAAATTTTACAACTCAAAGGAACGGGTCCTGAAGGAATACCTGTTAGAGAAAAAGATATAAAATCAAAAAAGGGGGGAACAATATGGGGAGAATTAGAATTTTTTTGATGTTGATACTGCTTTTTCCTCTTTTTACCCTTCCCGGGGCGAGGGCGCAGGATACCTCTTTTTTTAAGGGTAAAATCATCAACTATATTGTCGCCACGAAACCGGGTGGCGGTTACGATGCTTACGCTCGTTTAATCGGGAGATACATGCAGAAGTATATCCCAGGGGTGAAAGTTATCGTAAAAAATGTGCCCGGAGCGGGGCATATCATCGGTGCTAACGATACCTATTTAGCCAAACCGGACGGCCTTACCATCGGAACTTTTAACACGGGACTAATTTACAACCAGATCGTGGGCTCCCCTGGTATTAAGTTTGACCTGGCCAAATATAGCTGGATCGGTAAGGCTAGTTCTGAAACCCGTGTTTTCATCGTCTCTGCCAAATCACCCTATAAGACCTTCCAGGATATCTTAAACAGCAAAGAACCTATAAAGATGGCCGCCTCCGGCGTAGGTACCCAGGCTTACAACGATGTCTTACTGGTGGCGGCCGCTACGGGGGCAAACCTTAAAGTAATCCCCGGTTATGCCGGTCGGGAAGGGGAAATGGCCATGCTCAGGGGGGAGGTTGTGGGCCAGATCGGCTCTTACGTGGGTCTTACGGGCTTTATCAAAGCGAAGGAAGGGAGAGTCCTCCTGCAGATGGGGGACAAAAAACATAAAGATTTACCCGATGTACCCCTGGCATCGGAGTTGAAGCTTCCCGCACGGAGCAAGAAGATACTGGCTATTATCGATAGCACCTCCAGTCTCGGGCGGCTCACCGCCGGCCCTCCGGGCATACCGCAGGATAGACTTATGATTCTTAGGGAAGCCTACAAAAAGGCCCTCAATGACCCTGCTCTCCTGCAAGAGGCGGCAAGAATGGGGTTGGAAATCGATCCCGAGTACGGCGAGAAAGTAGCCCAGATGGTAAGGGAGGCCGTAAATCAACCCAAGGATAATGTGGAACTCTTAAAAAAGATTATTACGGTAGAATAGAAGTATCAGCCAGGGCAAGAACCTTTTCTGCCTCCGCCAGATAAAGAGAGGAAAGAAGGGTCATCCCCCAGCGATGGTAGATGGCAGAAGCCGAGGAAGGGGAAAGGGAGATGGCCTTCTTATAGGCTTCGTGTGCCTCACGGAGTTTGCCCTGGGGAATCAGGGAATCACCTAAAAGTATATAGGAAAGGGGATTCCTCTCGTCAACAGTTAAGCTTTTTCTTAACGCCTCTTCCGCCCGGTGGTTTTCCCCGATCTCCAGATACAACGTAGCAAGACGGCGATAAAAGGTAGCCGCCGCCTCGGGCTCCGAATTTGCTGCAATTGTAAAG
>Ga0315298_1002335_pt1 | contig 32391 bp, 32 predicted proteins | sample WHS_1_MG_FD_203077 | JGI IMG/M metagenome (GOLD analysis project Ga0315298, IMG submission 203077) | Extremophilic microbial mat communities from Washburn Hot Springs, YNP, Wyoming, USA - WHS_1_MG | ecosystem: Environmental > Aquatic > Thermal springs > Hot (42-90C) | place: USA: Wyoming... | reverse complement strand
GGGTGATGACAAGAGCCAAAATGCATTCTGTACGGCTACACATGAAACCCTCAAACAAGCTAACCCCTTGCTAGTTAATGGCTTGCCCGAAAAACAGGAAAGAAAATGGGTTCTGAAAGCGGTTTTCGGACATAATTATGCCCAAGTCGGCTTGCCCACCAATCTGAGATTGCGCTGCGCTTGTGATTTGAGAGCAGTGCTTCAGCACCCCTAAGAGGTTGGCGGCTGGGCCAAATTGTTAACGAGCACCTGAAACCGGGTCGGGCCCAAAGTCAGCTCGAAGCCGGCCATGTTTGTCTCGCAAATCCCAAACCCAGCGAATTTCGCCATTGGTTGTTCGGCCGGTTTTGCTGATCACCTTTTCGCCTTTCAGGTCATAAACGTCAATTCGCCAGTGGACGCAGGACAATGCACTGCGGGCGACAAACGTGTAAGTATCCCCCTGTATAAACGGTTGCCAACCTGCGAAAGAGATTTTGTTGTTCACTCGGACCCTGACGGGCTTGTTGGTGAGGATCAACTCCTGGCCAGAGTCGCCTATATACAGATTCAACCGCAGTACTGTCTTGAGCTGCAGTGTGTACTCGCCATTCGGCAGTGTATCATGCCAAAACCAAAAACCGCGTGCGTGCGCCCAGTACGGTCTTTTGCCGGTTCCAAAATTGACCAGCTCGATTGATTTCTCAGTGTCAAAATCAAGCTCGGATCCATCCGTGCAGAATTCTTCGCCGTTGACGAGCAGACTGACCCGTGGGTCGAACAGCGTGCCCGACTCCTTTGATCCGGTGTAGAATGGGAGGAAATCTTCGCCACAGTTTGGCCCGCCGCGCAATTCGACCCCATCCATGTCGAACCAAAAATCCGGTATTACAAACACGCGGTAAAAATCGGCCAGGTTTTCGTTCGTGAGCATTGCAGGCGCGCGCGTGAATGCGTCCGTGTCCCGAAACACGGTCAGGTTTGTCATTGCCGCCGCTGACATTTGATTTGTCAGTTCGATCCACACAGCCTCGATAGTTTTTTCAGGCCGCCACAAGACGACGAACTTCTCGCGCGGGTGACTCGGCCACGTCAGCACCACGCCATTGGCCTCACGGTGAACGGTCAACCCGTCAACACTTTCCGGTTCTTCAAAGTCGGTGGCTGCGCCTGCACTTCGCGCCAGAAGCACCAAAGTGGAAACAACAACCACAAACACTTTGATCCCTTGTAGTTTGAACCTGGGCGCAAGCGAGCAGGGTTCAGGTAGTGAAATCGTTCCATTCATCATTTTTGCCCTGGCAATTTGTGCCGAGCTGGTGTGTGCTCGGGTATATTTGCCTGCGGTTCGGAATTGGCCGGACGCGGCAGTTTCGATGCTTGCGTCTCGTTTATTGTGGGCAATGTAATTGGCACGTCAATTGGTGGTGGTTTGCCCCAAAAGGCTTTATGGTCGAAGTACAGCGACTTCAGCTCGCCTTTGTCCGCATCCACCTCAGCTTCTATTTTTGAGATTAAATCATCCCGAGTTTCGTTCTCGCACCACCACCAGAGGCTATAACGTGGTATGTTTGTGATTGGCGAAGTAAAAACCTGCGGTGGGAAATCCATCCGCACAAGATTCGTAGGGTAGCCGAGTTTGGTCAAGGCGCGCCGGACCAGCTTAATGGCTTCGGCTTGTGTGATATTCCAAGTGCCGACGAAATCTTTGATAAGGAATGGACGCCGTGTATTGTCGAAAAGATTGTCCGGCGCATAAAACCCGCACACCATACTGTTACGGTAAATGAACCGCCATCCGGTCGTAAGCTCCAGCTCACAATGCGGCCAGCCGCCGTTGTCGGAAATTTTGACCCGCGCCAACTGGTTTGTCGTTAGGGGTTTGGGAATTGCCAGTCCTAAGGTCTGGCTATACTTCTGAACAGCCTCTAATGCGATGGGGATAAGTTTCCACGCGTATTCGGGATTGACACCTGGATACTTGATTTTCCGAACAGGGGCGACACCGATCTCTGGCCATGGCCGGGTAAGGTTCGGGTTTCGCACGCCGAGTCGAAGCATTTCTACCCTTTTTGCGTCAGCGTTAATTTCCATCTCGACGGATACGCCTCCGCGCGGGTCCATCCATTCGATCAGATACCGCGGCACGATGCCTGTGCGTGTTCTTGGGGGCAATTTGACATTTGGTTTTTGTTCGGCGAACACTTTCTCAAGTGGTATGCCTAACTTAATAAGTGTGGCTCGGGCTAATTCTACTGCCTCAGCATGGCTCATGCGCACATGACCAACAAGACGCGGGATCTCATCAGGGTCTTGTAGCGCATAGTAGGAATTGGTTGTTTGAAAGTGATAAAGGTATCCGTCTGAGAATCCAAAGCCGTACCCGCCTTTTATTCTCAAACCGAAAGCAGCCCACTTCCCATCGCTATCTAGGTATGGCGTGACGCTTGCCTCTGTAATATCGTGCAAGGTGACAGGTTGCTGAACGGGTAATTCGAGTCTTTTAGCCACGTCAGACGCATATGGCAGGATTGCCACCAAAAGAGCGTTAGATAAGTTCGATGTCACCTCAATCATCCCACTAAGGTTTCCAAGGTCCAAAATCATGGCCACCTCCAGTCGCCTTTGCGGTTAAAGTCGCGAATTGTCATTTTTTGGTACCCGTAGACTCGCAATGCCTCCCAAAGCTTTGTTTCTGTTACCCAACCGACTCTTCTGTTGGCAATGTCAAGGGCGTCAACAATGCTAATTGGTGGGAAGCTAAGCGCCCACTCTGCCATCCAAGCACTTTGAAACTGGTGTCGGTCATATGCGCTCCCCCATCCTTCACCGCCAATGGTTTGGTTCCAACCAACAAACACAGCGGGACGCGGTTTTTAGGGTGGTTTTCGTAAAAAGAAATGTCATTGGTCTGCTTGCTAATATTGAACGCGTTTGGCCAGTTGCCAGCAGCCGTGCTGCAGCCGTCCAAGAACACGAACCTGTAGCGATTGTATTTTGTTTTCTGTGCAACCTGCCAACTTTCCATTGTGCTTCGGCTGCCCCGGTACGAAGGCGCGCCGTGGACAACCAGGCCGTTTGTGTCAAGTACGTGACGATCTGCGCCGATTGCAGTGGCGCCGCCGTGGCCGAAGTAGTAAAAGTTCCGTATGTAGGGGTCGCCAATCCAAACGAGGAGATTGCTCCAGCTTTGCTCGCGCTGGGCTTGGGTATACACATTGGTGCCGAACTTGATTGGATACACCCACACGGTATCGCCGATCAAACGCGGCCCACTGGCTATATCTTGAATCGCCCGCTCGTATTTGGCCTGCAAATCAGGCGGATAACCCGGCGCGTCGCTGTACCAACGATCCTGAAAAGCAATCAACCATTCTCCACGGTCTGGATAACCTTTCGGTGCTGGCCGTGTAGGTATTGTAACTAACTGGCCGTTAGTTGCCGAGTTAAACGTAATCGTCGCAAAAAAATATGGATCGCTGTCAAAATCGTCCCGGTTGTTCCCCAGCCAGTCGCATAAATCCCAAGTCCAGGAGACCAAACCGTTCGTGGTGTGACCCGAGCCTGTATTCACGTAGTTGCCTTGCCAATCATAAATGTCAATCCACCAGTCAGTGTCGGGATTTGCCAATTGCGCGTTGAATGTGTACGTGTCGCCCTGAATGAAGTCGTTCCAATCCGGAAACGCCACCTGGTTGAACACCACAATTGGCCGTGCCGGGTTAGTGAGCACCAAGTAAATTGAGTCGTCCCCAATCGCTTCGTTCAGCCATAAGGTCGTGACCAACTGGATTTGGTAAGTGCCGTTTGTCAAGTGGTCAAAGTAAATGCCCATCCCCCAATTTGTCTGCCCGTCCGAAACGTAGCTGGTGAACTCAGAATAGTAATACGGTTCCCCGTTCAATAGCACCTCGACGTGAGCAACCAACTGTCTGTAATCCTTGAAATCTATTGGGAGAAACATTGGGCCGTCGTAGATGTAGTTGGTGATGTTGAATGCCCAATCCGGGATATGAAACACGCGGAAAAAGCCCGACTCGACAGGTAAGCTCCCACCGTTGTCCTCGGTTTGCGTATCCTTTTGCTCCTGTTGCAGCGCCAACCATTTCTGCGCCAGCTCCGCGCTCCATTCATCCGTCGAGCCGTCCGGCCAGATGATGAGATGTCCGGTCAGGTCAATTCCCGGCGGATAAATTTCCAACGGGACGGGTTGTGTTTTCCCATCTTCGGGGAGCACCATTGGCAATGCTGGCGCAGATTTTTCACCGGACACCACAGATTCGCCGGTTCCGCCGGAAGGCGCTCCGGCCACGCCATAAATCGTGAAGGTCGTCCGATTTGTACTGTTTGCGGGATAATTATTGGTGAGGTTTAGCCATGGCGTCGCCGGATCAAGTGTCGGGCGGTACTGAATCAGATAATACTCGTGCCCTTGGCTGGGCCACGAAATAACGATGTTTGTGCCTTGCCGTTCGATGCCCAGCCCGACAATACCGAGGGTTTGGAATGGGGCCGCAAGAACGAGCAGCGCTGCCACTTTCATGATTTGGCGCTTGATGGTTTTCATGGCTTTTCGGTTTTGGATTCTGATTTTTCTCCGGACCGCCTTTGTGCGCGCACGCGAAAGGCTCGCGACCGGAAGGTTACGTGCGCCCAACTATTAAAACGAACTACCTGCTTTTTACCCAAACCCATCGGGGTCGTACAAGGGCGTTTTTCTGGCGGTTTTATGTGAAAGAAATGATATGCCGGCACGGTCGCATTGCGGTGAAAAATTGACTTTTGGTGGTGTTTTGCGAATCTTTCACGGCTGTTCATTCATGAACCTTTCGTTGATCTCATTGGAAGTTGCGGTTGTGGCATTTGGGTTGGCGCTGCTTTTGGCAGATTTTTTGGTCCCAGCCCAGTATAAACGCGCGCTTGGATATGCAGCAGCAGCGGTGCTCGGATTGTTGTTTCTGAACAGTTTCACCAGCCATTGCAGTTGCGCACTGGTCGGCCAAAGTGCATTTGGCGGAATGTTCGTCCAGGACGCACTGTCGGTGTTCTTCAAGCGGCTGTTTCTGCTGACTGCGGTGCTGGTGCTGCTCATAGCGGTCGAGTTCGCGGACCGGGTCGCCACCGGCATCTCGGAGTATTATTCGCTGATTGTCTTTGCGTTGGCGGGTATGTTGTTCGCCGCGTCGGCCAATGACTTCGTGATGCTGTTTGTCTCCGTCGAACTAATCACAATCACGTTCTACGTGCTGACAAGTTTCCAGCGCAGGCGGCTGGGATCGCTTGAGGCGGGCATAAAATATCTCATTCTGGGCGCATTGTCGTCGGCGTTCATGGTGTTTGGGATAGCGTTGGTCTGGGGCACAACCGGCAGATTCAACTTCAGCGACCTTGCGACGGCGTCAGGGGCATTTGCCGGCAACAAAATTTTTCTCATCGGTTTGCTAATGGTCATGGCCGGGTTGGGATTCAAGATTGCCGCCGTGCCGTTCCAGGTTTGGGTACCGGACGTGTACCAGGGCGCACCCACGCCAACGACAGCGTTCCTGGCGATTGGCTCGAAAGCAGCCGGGTTTGTGTTGTTGTTGCGGGTGTTGTTTACGGCTGTGCCGGATGTAACAGTGCAGGAAGCGACACTTCTAATGTGGATTTCGGCTCTGACAATTCTTTACGGTAACCTGTGTGCGCTGCCCCAATGCAAGCCGGGTCGAAGCATCAAACGACTGCTTGGGTATTCGGGCATTGCACATGCCGGGTACATGTTGTTGGGGGCAGCAGCGCTTTCCAATGCCGGTCAAGCGGCCATGCTGTACTACTTGAGCGGTTATTTGTTCACGGTGCTTGGAGCGTTTCTGGTGATCACGGTTGTGACGCGCGGAGCTGAACTTGAGGATGTATCGCGCCTGGCCGGGCTGAACCAGCGTTCGCCGTTCTTGGCTGGGACGATGACAATTGCATTGGCCTCATTGGCTGGCATACCGCCTCTGGCAGGGTTTTTCGGCAAATTCCTCCTCTTGAAAGCCGTAATCGAGCGCGGTGCGGTTGATCACGCCTACTACGCGCTGGCATTCGCGGGGCTGGCCGGGATTGTGATCTCGCTTTATTACTACTTTTGCGTGGTGCGCGTAATGTACTGGGGCAAACCATTGGCCGACTCTGAGGAAATTCGGGTCTCGGCCCCGGCGAAAATTGTGGCTGTGATTTGTATGGCGGGCATGTTTTATCTCGGGCTGTTTCCGGGGGTGGTCCTTGACCTTGCAACAGAAGCTGTCGCAGTTCTGCGGTAAACCTCTCGGGATGAACTCGAGCCACGGCTCGCTTCACTACGGCCACTCAGTTGACGCCATCCACGATCTGACAGACGCTCGGCTTAATCTTTCGGCCTGTGCGCGTTTCGTATTCGCGCGCGATGTGGTGCATGAAATTTTCAGCTTCGTGGTAGGCCACCAGATTAATCGTTGCGCCGCCGTCAATCGGTCGTGCACCGAGGCAACCTGAATGGCTCCGTGCAAGCTTGATCAGCAGGTCAATCTCGGCACAGTGGCTGTTGAAGCAGTCGCGTGCGCTTTCGTAGCTGTAAAACATGTATTGACCGAACTGGCGGTGATCATCCTCAAGCAGGGCGCGTTCGGCAGCCACCACGCGCTGGATTTCAGTTACAAGGTAATATGCGCAGTTGAACTCTTCGGGTGCAAGCCTGTGTTTTACCGAGGTGAGCATGCGCGGCTCGAGTGACCGCAGCGATTTAAGCCGGAGTTTTTCTGTGACTGCACGGCTGTAGCCGGTCAATTCATCCCTCGCAGGTGTGGCGCGGAAAGAACGCAGACCGGTGTCGCATAAAATCAGCGCTTCACCCGGCAACGGCAACGGTTCAATTGATTTAGCTCTGTAGTCCATGCTCAACAGGTGCCAAGCCCTGCCGAACAGTGCAGGTATGTGGCCGATGAACCCCCGAGCGGCATCCGGCTGGTCGGGTTCAATCGTGTGACACACCATGGCAAGTTGCCTGCGTTCAAGTTTTGATAGTGGTGGTAGCCGACCCCGTTCATCGCGTTTGGGTGGCAGTGTCGCACCGCTTTCGCCGAGGCTGTACGGAAAGAGCTGCCGGACAGTCGCAGCAGTTGCAACTTCCAACGCTGCAACTGCGCCAAAATCAAGTCCGGTGGGCATGGTGCTGTAAACTGCAGCGTTGAATCCCGAGAAATGCACGCCGCACCTGCGCAATTGGCGCAACACGCCCTTGACAGGGTCGGCCCATGGAACAGCAGGATCTGGCTTGAGATCTGTCACCCAGAAAATTTCCGGTTTGGACGGGGCCGAGAAAACAAGCTCAATTTTACCGTCTGTGCGCGGTGCGGAGGCAATGCTGATAAACCTGTCAATTGCGGCACCAATTACAACACCGTCGCATACTTGTGTTTCGGCGCCCAAGAGTTGGACGTACCCGGGCACGGCCACAACGTGCGCAGGGGCGAACCCGAAGTGTTTTTTGAACAGGTCGCGTGTCAGAGTTTGTGCTTCTGAACCGGGCTGCATCCTTGGACAATTTTGCATCAGCTAGCGTGCCAATTGATGTGTGTTTCGTAGCTAAATGCTTGGCGGTCTGACCGACGGGATTTCACGGGCGGAAGCGAACCTGCGCGCCCTACCTTACTCTCTACGCCTCAGCGTCTCAGCCGTTAAACGTAGCCGCGCCCGTAAGGGCGCGGACGGCAGGATTTCCGGCCGAGAAAGCCGGGTCTGCACGACCCACCCCGGCGCGCAGTGGACTGCTCGCCCTACCTTAACTCTGCGTTCTATGCGTTCTTTGCGGTGAGGAATTGGCCGAGAGGTTTTGCACTGCGGTGGCAAAGCGCGCCTCAGTGAGCGCCGACACCGCTTTCGATTCGGCCCAGAACACAGCCCAGCGGCTCCCGCCTCGTACGGCATCTGGCAGTTGTGAAAATGCGCCTCAGAGGCGCGCACGCCGTTGCAAGGGCGATTCCGCGCGGCGCCGATCCCACAGGTGCGACATTATTCATACCGGATCAACACAGGACAACTTCTCAGACACAAGTGTTGGCTTTGCTCCAAAAGGGCTTTCCGCCAAGTTCAAAAGGCACTTTTCGGTTGATAATGCGTTGCGCGTCCGAGTGCCGCGCGTTAATTGAGCCAAATCCCGCCGTAAAGAAGACTTTTCGAGAAACCTCAAACTTCCTATTCGGTCCCAACTACACTGTTCAATGTATCCTAGCCTGGGCCGGGTATTTCACACGTTTTTCGTACGGCAGACTTCCAAGTCCACCGTGTCGCGTCTCACTTTGCCGGGGCGAACTTGCATGCAGAAGTTACAATTTATCTCACACCACCTGTGAAATCTGCGATACGGCAGGTTTTTCTCGCAATGCACGATGCGCCACAACGGGTTCATGGTGCCTGCACCGCAAGGTTGCGAAATATCCGGCTCAGGCCTACATTTTCAAAAATCAGGCATTGCAAATCGCGTGCGGAGCTGGCAAGTTTAAGCGCCTTTTGGTTCGGGGCGTAGCGTAGCCTGGGTAGCGCGCCTGGTTCGGGTCCAGGAGGTCGTGAGTTCAAATCTCACCGCCCCGACCATTTACATGCGAAACAGTGACCAACTCGACTTAACCGTGCGATGTCCCAACTTGCATGTCGGAAAGCCTGATTTACGAGTTAACTTCGATCACAGACCGGCTGGATCTGACACGATTGTTCCCCAAGCCACAGCCGGTTGAGGTCGAGCTTGGCTGTGGCGACAGCACATTTATTGTCCAATACGCTGCATGTCATCCGAACCGGAATTTTATCGGGGTCGAACGCCTACTCGGTCGGTTGCGTAAACTCGACCGGAAAGGCCGTCGGGCAGGTCTGACAAACTTGCGCGGTATAAGGATTGAATCCGGCTATTTTTTGGAATACTTGTTGCCCCCCGAATCCATTTCGGCGCTTCACGTGTATTTTCCTGATCCATGGCCGAAACGCAAACATCAACACAAACGGCTCATAAACCAACGGTTTCCTGAGCTTGCTCGAGCCGTGCTTGTGCGTGGCGGCACGGTTTACCTGCGCACCGACAACCCGGAATACCACGCCCAAATGACCACCGTATTTGGCGCAAGCAACGCATTTTGCCCAATTGAAACCCCCGCTGCGCTGCGCGCGTTCGTCACGGATTTCGAGCGTGACTTTCTTGCCCAAGGTGTGCAAACCCTGTACGCAGCATATCAACGCGTGCAATGAGGCACACGCCTAACCACATGATCTATGCGCACAACACGTTGGGGGCGCGTGTGTCGAATATTGCGCCGCACTAAACATCAATAAAATCGTTGTCGTTTTCGTTCCTTGGGTCTGTGCTGCGCCGATGCAATTTGAACACGAGTCTTGTACGCCGCAAACCCACCAGAGCATTGACCGCTACCGATACAATGCTGATGACTAACCCGCCAAAGAAAGCCGACCAAAACCCGTCCACATGAAATCCAGGCAACAGCTGACCGACCAGGTAAAGCACAAGCGCATTGATCACCAGCACGAATAACCCGAGCGTCATTAACACAAGTGGCAATGTTATCCACAGCATCAGCGGCCGCACAAACGCGTTCAATCCACCTAACAGCAGCGACGCAAGCAACACGTCGGGAACCGACTCGTAATCAATCCCCGGCACAACCGCAACTGCAACCAGCACACTGAGTGTTGTCACCAGCCACCGCTGCAGAAATGTTTTGAACCTACTGGGCATCGTGGGGGATATATTTTTTTCGTGATTAATAGTCCTGCTGCACTTTCGCCCGAAACAATCCGGGTTGCGGCGCGGGTTTTTCAGCCCGGATCAGCTCGACCCGGTACAATCTTGAGCAAGGTCGTTCCGGACTTTGCATCTGCCGCGGCACGGCCCAGGCAAGCCGGCAAAAGACAAAACGCACCCGGCGCAAGCGCAACCGATGCACCCCCAGACTCAATGCTGACTTCGCCCTGTACAACGCCCACAATCACACAGGTGTGAAACTGCCAGCGTACTGATCCCCGGGCGTTGAGCCTGAGCAACTCAACGGTAAAAAGCTCGTCACAGACAAGCCGTTGGACCGTGCCGTGTTCGATGTGGCGCGACTCAGCATCAATCAAGCCCGGCTCGAAATCGTTGAAGTTGATACTCCGAAGCGATTCGGCCAGATGCAACTGACGCGGTTTACCGTCCAGGCCAAGTCTGTTCCAATCAAACACACGGTACGTTGTATCCGAATTTTGTTGAATCTCGAAGATAACAATCCCCGCTCCAATTGCATGTACCCGACCTGCAGGCAGAAAAACTGCGTCACCGGCTCGCACCCGCACACGATGAAAGCAATCCGCAACAGTGCCTTCGCGGAGTTTGCGCTCGAATTCGGCTCGTGTTACACCCGCACGCAATCCGATGAACAGCTCCGCTCCAGGAACGGCATGTGCAACATACCACAGTTCAGTTTTGGGTTCACCGCCAAGTGCCGCTGCCACGTGTGCGGGTGGGTGCACCTGAAGCGACAGTTTGTCTGCTGCATCGAGGATTTTGATCAGCAATGGGAACCTGTCATTATGCGGCGCGGCCGTACCGAGCAGGTCAGTTCCATGATTCTGCACAAGCCAGTGAATGTCTTTTCCTGCAAGGTCGCCGTTGGCAATCACACTCACATCACCGGGCCGGTCACTGATCTCCCACGATTCACCGATCCGCGCGTTCGGGGGCAACGGTTTGTTGTAAAGCTGCTCGAGATTGCGCGCGCCCCACACTCGTTCTTTGAAGATCGGCTGGAATATCAGCGGGTAAAACATCGGTTGGCAATTTGATTTGTCGGCGAGCCGAGCAATGACACCGCCCCGGAACCGAACCAAGGTGCATTTTCAAAATTCACCACGCGCACATGTTTAACCGGCCGGTTCGTCAATGCTCGAATGCGGTTTGGCATGCTCAGGCCGACTGTGGTGGTTCGGCAGGCTGCGGTGTGCTGGGCTGTTGTTGCAGTTGCGCTTGTGATTCTGCTGCAAGAACAGTCTGGGTTTGCGGTTCGAAAAACCTGCCGATTGCGCGGTATTTCGCGTAACGCAGTTTTACACGGTCAGCCTGGCTGAGCTTCAAAAGCTCTTCCAGGTGCCTGAGCAGTGCCGACTTGAGATTTGCCGCTGCAGTTTCAGGGTCCCGATGTGCGCCACCCAAAGGTTCCGGAACAACCTCGTCAACAAGCCCGAATTCGAGCAGGTCTTTGGCGGTAATTTTGAGTGTTTCGGCCGCCAGCGGTGCGGCTGTGCGGTCTTTCCACAAGATAGCTGCACAGCCTTCCGGACTGATGACAGAGTAGTAAGCATTTTCGAGGATCAACACCCTATCTGCTACACCTATGCCGAGCGCGCCGCCTGAGCCGCCTTCGCCAATCACAGCCGCAATAATCGGCACCTGCAGCACCGCCATCTGCCGCAGATTAACGGCAATCGCCTCGGCAATGTGCCGTTCTTCGGCGCCGATGCCCGGATACGCGCCGGCTGTGTCAATAAGCGAAATAATCGGCAGGTTAAACTTGTCAGCAAGTTGCATCAACCGGAGCGCTTTCCTGTACCCCTCCGGATGCGCACAACCGAAGTTACGCCGTATGTTTTCTTTTGTTTCACGACCTTTTTGTGTGCCGATGAGCATCACCCTGTGCACACCGAGCTTGGCGAACCCGCCAACTATTGCAGCGTCGTCTGCGTACAGTCTGTCGCCGTGCAACTCGCTGAAGTCGCTGAAGGCCAGCCGAACGTAATCCAGCGTAAATGGACGCAGCGGATGACGCGCAATTTGAACGCGTTGCCACGCGGTTAGATTTGAGAAAATCTGTCTGCGTGTTTCGGCAATCTTTTTTTCGATCTGCTCGATCTCGGCGCTCAAATCAACGCCGGCGGCATGGTTTAGCTGATGTTTCTTTAGCTCGGCGAGCTTGTTTTCTAACTCGAGAATCGGCCGCTCGAAGTCCAATTCGTGCTTCATCACCGAGTACAATACCTGCCTGCACCGGACCGGGCAATGCGTAATTATTTGTGCTTGGCCGGATATTTCACAACCTTGGCGCGCCTAGGACTTCAATTGTGTGAAATATCCTGGCAGAAACACTGTGAGCGGACGAGGCAAACCCGGGTTGCATCCTCAACTGTTACGGTTGGGCCTGCTGGGCTTTAACAAATCTGTCGTAGCCGGTTTCTTCCAGTTCGAGAGCGAGTTTACGGTCACCGCTTAACACAATCCGACCGCCCACAAGCACATGCACATGGTCGGGTACAACATACTCAAGCAGGCGCTGGTAATGCGTGATCAGCAGTTGAGCATTATCGGGTCTGCGTAGGCTGTTAACGCCGTTTGCAACCACACGCAATGCGTCAATGTCGAGTCCTGAATCTGTTTCATCCAGCACCGCAAGACGCGGCTCGAGCACAGCCATTTGGAAGATTTCATTGCGTTTCTTTTCGCCGCCTGAAAAACCTTCGTTAACGGACCGCTTGAGCAATTGATCGTTCAATCCGAGCAGCTTGACCTTATCCTTCACAAACTCGAGGAACTCCATTGCGTCAAGCTCGGGCAGACCACGGTATTTGCGGACTTCATTGAGTGCCACGCGCAAAAAATACGTGCTGTTTACACCCGGGATTTCAACCGGATATTGAAACGCCAGAAACAACCCGCGTCTGGCGCGTTCTTCAGGACTGAGTTCGAGCAGGTTTGTCCCGTCGAACAACACCTCGCCGCTTGTGACGATGTAGCCGTTGCGCCCGGCCAAAATTGCAGCCAAAGTGCTTTTGCCACTGCCGTTTGGCCCCATTATGGCGTGTACCTCGCCCGGGTGAATGGTCAGACTTACCCCGTTGAGGATCTGTTTACCCTCAACGCCGGCATTAAGATTTTTTATTTCAAGAATTGGCCTGCGCATCTTCGGATTTAACCGTCGAGCCGTAAAGGTACCTTGGGCCGGTCAAATTTGCCAGTGCTCAAACAGCCCGGGTACGCCCGCGTTACACACAGCTCATCCGACACTGCCTTCGAGGCTTACACCGAGCAGCCGCTGCGCTTCGACGGCAAATTCCATCGGTAACTCCCTGAACACCTCCTTGCAAAACCCGTTTACGATCATGTTGACGGCGTCCTGGGTCGAAATCCCGCGCTGGTTGCAGTAAAAGATTTGGTCTTCGCCGATCTTGGACGTTGTAGCTTCGTGTTCAACGCATGCGCTGTTGTTGTGCACCTCGATATGCGGGAAGGTATGTGCCCCGCATTTGTCGCCTATGAGAAGCGAATCACAACGCGTGAAATTGCGTGCATTGACCGCACTGGCCACGATTTTCACAAGGCCGCGGTAACTGTTCTGGCCGTGTCCGGCAGAGATGCCTTTTGAAATGATCGTGCTGCGCGTGTTACGCCCGATGTGTAGCATTTTCGTGCCTGTGTCGGCCTGCTGATAGTTCGTCGTTAGCGCTACGGAGTAAAACTCGCCGATCGAATTATCACCCTGCAAAATGCAACTTGGATACTTCCATGTGATGGCCGAGCCGGTCTCGACCTGCGTCCATGATATCTTCGAGTTCCTGCCCTTGCACAGACCGCGTTTGGTGACGAAATTGTAAATGCCACCCCGACCTTGCTCGTCGCCCGGATACCAGTTTTGGACGGTCGAATACTTGATCTCAGCCCCTTCAAGCGCAATCAGTTCAACAACTGCAGCATGCAACTGGTTTTCATCGCGCATCGGCGCGGTACAGCCTTCGAGATAACTCACATACGCACCTTCATCTGCAATGATCAACGTGCGTTCGAACTGGCCGGATTTTGCCGCGTTAATACGGAAGTACGTCGAAAGCTCCATTGGACACCGCACACCTTTCGGCACGTAGCAAAATGACCCGTCGCTGAACACCGCCGAGTTCAATGCAGCATAAAAATTGTCCGTGAACGGTACAACCGTGCCGAGGTATCTCCGGACAAGCTCAGGATGTTCTTGCACAGCCTCGCTCATCGAACAAAAGATTATGCCCTTTGCAGCGAGCTGTTTCCTAAACGTCGTGCCTACTGAGACACTGTCAAAGACCGCATCCACGGCTACACCTGCCAATCGTTCCCGTTCACGCAACGGTACACCGAGCTTTTCGTACGTCTCGAGTAACTTCGGGTCAACCTGATCGAGGCTTTTCGGGCCGGCGGCAACTGTCTTCGGGGCTACGTAGTAAGTAATCTCTTGGAAATTGATTGGTGCATGGGTGATCTTTGCCCAGGTCGGCGGCTGCATGCTTGTCCAGTACCGGTACGCTTTCAAACGCCACTCGGTTAACCACGCCGGCTCACGTTTCTTAGCTGAGATAAGCCGGATAATGTCATCGTTTAGGCCAGGCGGGGCCGACTCTGTCTCGACATCGGTATAAAAGCCGTACTTGTAAGCTTGTCGGACCAGACCAGCGATTGTTTCGGAAGTGTCGGTCATCTTTACCAATTCAGTTGCCACCTGGTTCGGTTTTTATCTTTTTGCCCGGTTAAACCAAGTTGCGCACGGTTATGTGCGAACCTGAATTACCGGGCACGGAAACCTATCTGCGTTTGCCGGATTGTCAAACTCTTGGCAGCCTAAGGGCGGTCTGTCCTGAAAAACGCTGTGCTTGACCCGACTCCGGATCCGAGGAAATGTTCAACCCCAAATTACAGGTTGTTAAGCGCCTGAGAAGGTTCCGCCGGAAACGACCCGTGCGCTGTGTGGTTACGATTCTGCCACTCGACGCTCAGTACAGTTTGGCAACCTTTTCGTACACATTGACACGCGCAGGTGGTACGTTGCGCCACACAATCTCGCATCCGACCAGCCTGAAACAGCCAGTTGCAGGCGGATGCAAACTGTGCAGATGATAACTGAACTGTACCCATCTGCCGCCAACTGAAAGCACCGAACCGATCTTGTTGACCAGTGTAAGCGTGCGTGCACGCGAAAAGTTCCGCAAAGGTAGGCTTGACACTACTGCAACAAGCCCGCCAACACGCTGCACATGGTCTTTTAGCAGTTTGTCAAGGTCCCATGCATCGCCAGTGATGACCGTCAATTTCGGAAATTTGTGCCGCAAAAGCTCAGCCAACCGTTCCGATTTTTCTATCACAACAAGCTGCTCTTCTGTCAACCCGCGTTCGAGCATCGCACGCGTGACGGCGCCTGTGCCCGGCCCAAGCTCAAGCACAACCTGTCCCGGCACAACCGGTATCCACCGTGCCATTGCTCTTGCAAGAAAGCGCGAGCTGGGCAAAATCGCACCGATCTGGTGCGGCCGCAGCACCGCTTCCTGCAAAAACAACGCCGTAACACCTATCTGTGTGCGCAAACGCGTGGTCATTCCAACATAAAAACAATTCGTGCGTGGCCGGACTCTACTTTACCGGCAACAACATCTGCCAGTAAAATTTTTTTACTCCACCTTTCAACCGCTAAGCAGCGACTGGACTTTGTTGCCGCCAGCAAAATAAATTCACGTATGCAACACCAGATGCTCAACGACAAGGTCGCACTTGTAACAGGCGCAAGCAGGGGACTGGGCAAGGCAATTGCACTTGCTCTGGCACAAGCAGGTGCAAAGCTCGCTTTGGTGGCGCGCAATAAAGAGTTGCTGAACAAAACAGCCGACGAAATCCGTGCGCTCGGGGCCGAGGCTGCGCCGTTCCCAACTGACGTGTCAGACGCTGCCCAGGTCAGTGCTCTCGAACAGGCCGTCCGGAACCGATTCGGCACACTGCAAATCTTGGTCAACAACGCCGGTGTGAACATCCGCAAACAAATCACCGACCTTACGCTCGAAGACTGGAACAGTGTGTTGGCAACAAACCTGACATCGGTGTTTTTGATATGCCGCACCTTTGTGCCGCTGCTCAAAGGCCAGGGTTACGGCCGGATCATCAACATCGCCTCGATGCTTGCGCACGTTGGGTTGCCCGGGCGAACCGCTTACGCAGCTAGCAAGGCCGGTCTGCTCGGGTTCACTCGAGCACTGGCACTTGAGCTTGCCCCCGACAAAATCACGGTCAACACAATATCGCCCGGGCCGTATCCGACCGAGATGAACAATGCGATACTTGAAAGTGCCGAGTTAACACAATTTTTCCTGTCACGCGTGCCGCTGGGACGTTGGGGGCAACTACACGAAATTGGGCAACTGGTCGTTTTTCTGTGTACCGAATCAGCAGGTTACATCACAGGTACCGATATCGTCATTGACGGTGGCTGGACAGCCCAATAAAGCTCATCTGCAGTTACAACGCGTGGATCGTGCTTGTCGTGCTCCGGTGCCAACATTTCTTCAAATACGCCAGGGCAAAGACCAGGGTTACAGGCGCAAGGCATTTTTTTAAAGACTGCGCCCAGAACGCAGGCTGCGGGCTATTCGAACATTTGGCAATTGATGGCTAGATGTTTTCCCGGCCATTTAACCCCCGGCCATTTAACTACAAGCTGCGCAGCCTGAAACACTGAAAAACTTTAACCTCCAGTATGACCAGTTATGCACTCGATTTGCGAAATCGGCTGCGAGGCTTGGAGATATTGAACAGAATTTGACGTAGGTGTAGGGACAAGAAAAGCGGAAAGGATTGGGGCCAACAAAAAGTCGGGAAGGAGCAACAATCCGGAGCTTGGATTTGGGACAGCAATGATTTGGGTTTTTGCTAGGGCGCCACGTGTTGTCCATACCGTCGCCTCTGATGCAGCTTGGCGTGGTGGGCGGGCCAATGCACAAGGCTCGGCAAAAGCCCCTGCAGGTGCTAACAGCAGCCTACGTATGAATCGGTTCATTCGGCACTGATCCTACATATCCGGGGACGTCACACCCCGATCTTTCTTTGAGATTTTTGCCCTGCCAAAACTCGATCTCGGGTCGAGCGGGCAGTCCTCTGCCCGCCGGATGCAGAATCAACAGGGTGTTTTTCCCGCACCAACAGATTACTGGCTCGTAGCCGCGCTCGTACGGGCGCGGAAAACCAAGATTCAAGCCTGGAAGTTGTGTCTGCATGACCAACCACGGCCCGCAGTGGACTGCGCGCCCTACCGACCCTCTGCGCCTTTGCTGTGAAGGATTGGAGGAGAAGTTTTTGGAGCGCGGTGCTCCAGCACCGCTCTTGTTTCGGTTGGAGGGGCGACTTCCATGTCGGCCAGAGTTTGGTGCAGACCAGACCGCGCTGGGCAGTTGGCTTGGACGACGCGTCGCCTTCCAACGCGCTTTTTTACTGTGCCGTCCGGACTGCTTTTTTGCGGCGCTAATCTTGCAGCCACCAGACTGCCTCATCCACATTTGCGCTGCGGGTTTTGCTTCGTCAAAACCCGATCGCTGGTAGGGCGGGCAGTCCTCTGCCCGCCGGATGCAGAATCAACAGGGTTTTTTCCCGCACCAACAGATTACTGGCTCATAGCCGCGCCCGTGAGGGCGCGGAAAAACAAGATTCAACCCAATAGACTGGGCCAATGCGAGTGGCTCCGGCGCGCAGTGGACTGCGCGCCTTAACAACTCGGCGACTCAGCGTCTCTGCCGTAAACCAGGAGCATATGGAGGGCCGAGTTCCACGTCGGCCAGCTCTTTTGCCGAAAGTGGAAAAGTGCTTTGGTCTGCCGGTAAGATGCCGGGCAGCACGTTAAGACTTTTCAGCGTGCTTCCGGCATCCTGCCGGAAGTTGAACACCAACCGAAAAGGTCGCACGAGCACTCTTCTGCCCGCCGGACGGTTTTCTGGTTCATGGATTGCGGCGCGCAGGGGCCCCGGCGCGCCTTACCAACCCTGCGTCTGTGCGTTGAAAAATTTGCGCGCGAAGTTTTTCGGCGTTCATGACCTGCTAAAGAGTGCAGTCCCCCACACGCGGGACCGGCCCAATGGAATTCAGAATGCTTCCGAGTGCGGTGAATTAAGGAAGCCAAAACCAGCCGCAAAGAGAACCCTTTTTTCAGGCGCCAGAAGCGTCTTGTTCGATCCCAACCACACTGGTCAGTGTTTCCCCGGCTTACGCACACGCAGGCAGCGATAATAATTGAGTTGAAACTTAGCTGTGTTTGCCCGAAAATCCGGCCTGATATGAAACCGAACCACTTGGTACTGTTGGCTGTTGTGATCTCTGTTTTCCGGTTGTGCGGTCAAGAAAATGCGCCGCAAACAAACGCATCGCCTTTCGCGAATGAGAACGAGAAACTTAGCTACGCAATCGGCATGAGCATAGCCGAGTATTGCAAACGGCTCGAAGTTGAACCGGATGTGACACTTGTAACGCGCGCGATTCGAGATTATTTCGACACTAACCACCCAACTTTGCTCAGCGAGCAGGAAATGCGTGCAACCATGATGGCGGCACAACAGCGCGCGCGTGAAAAGATGGAACAACGCCGTAAACAACTGGCAGCGGAAAACAAACAGAAAGCGGAAGAATTCCTCGCTGAAAACAAAACTAAGCCCGGCGTCGTGACAACTGCAAGCGGGCTGCAATACAAGGTTCTCAAAGAAGGAGACGGTCCCGTGCCCGGCTCAAACGATACGGTGACGGTTAACTACGTTGGGAGGTTGCTTGACGGTACCGAGTTCGACAACAGTTACAAGCGCGGTCAACCATTCACCACACATGTCAACCGCGGGATAATCAAAGGTTGGATTGAGGCATTGCAATTGATGAAGGTCGGCTCGAAATGGGAGCTTTATGTACCCCCTGAGCTTGCATACGGCGAGTCCGGCCGACCTGGTATTCCGCCAAATTCATTGCTGATATTCGAGATCGAGCTGATCACAAACTCGCCGCCACAAACGCAGATGCAACCGAGCAGTTCTGCCGCGCCACCTGTGACAAGCGACATTATCAAGGTACCCTCGCTCGAAGAGATCAAGAAAGGCGCAAAAATCGAGGTCATCAAAGCCGAGGACGTCGAAAAAGAAATTCGAAAACAACAACAGCAGCAGGTTGGCAGCGGGCAGAAGTAACCGGGTCGAGTTTCGTGGCTGTTACCATTTCGGGCACGCTATGCCGGAGCGGAGGCGCGTGGTAACGGCCGAGTTTTTTTGCCTAGACGACCGGAGCAAAACCGCCTTGCCAGACGCAAAAATCCGTAAACTTGTCCCGAGAGAGCCCGGCCTGTCGGAATCTTTAGCGCAGTGAGCTGGCTGCACCTTTGTCGCAGCCGTAGTAGTCTCGTCTCAGTTGCAGGATATGGCGCGCACCAAGGAAGTGCCCAAATCAAACAACGTGTTTGCCATTGCAGTTTGGGTGTGTGCCCAAATGCGCGACAGGTTAACGTTTCGTGCGAGTTGTGTCGCCCGGCTGGAACAGTTGATTAAGTGGGCGGTCTTGATTAACCTGAAAGCTGACACATGAAAAAGCTCGGTATCGGATGCGGTATATTGGTTGGGGTTGGTATTGTGTTGTTAATAATTGTGCTTGGTGCGGCAGCCAGCTACAACCGACTGGTCAAACTTTCACAGGCCGTTGACAACCAATGGGCACAGGTGCAGAACGTTTACCAGCGTAGGCTTGATCTGATACCGAACTTGGTCGCCACCGTCTCTGGCGCGGCTAATTTCGAGAAGTCAACTCTAACCGAGATCACTCAAGCACGTGCTTCAGTTGGCCAACTCAAGCTCGATCCGAACAGTGCGCCGACAGACCCAGCTAAGCTTGCCGAGTTCGAAAAGGCACAAGGCGCACTCTCGACAGCGTTATCGCGTCTGCTTGTTGTTGTTGAGCGGTACCCCGAACTGCGTGCAACCGAGAACTTCCGCGATCTGCAGGCGCAGCTCGAAGGTACCGAAAACCGTATTGCAGTCGAACGCGCGCGGTTCAACGAGGCTGTGCGTGCGTACAATACAGAAATCAAATCGTTTCCGGCATTGCTGTACGCCGGCCTGCTCGGGTTCAGAGAAAAACCCTACTTTACCGCCGCTGCGGGCGCCGAGACACCGCCGAAGGTGCAATTCGATTTCGGCACACACGCGCCTGCTCAGAATCAGTCGCAAAACTGACCTCGTGAACAGGTTCCTGACAGTGCTGTTGCTCTTTGTCAGCGCAGTCGTTTTCGCGGCTGAGGTTATCCCGCCACCACCCAAGCAGTATTTCAACGACTACGCCGGTGTTGTATCGCCCGAAACAGCAGCGCGCTTGAACACAACACTCGAGCAATTCGAGCGCGACACATCAAGCCAGGTTGTTGTTGCGATTTTCCCCAAAATGCAGTCGGATTCTTCAATCGAGGATTACACGGTGCGTGTTGCGCAATCGTGGCGTGTCGGCCAGAAAGGCACGGATAATGGCGCTGTATTGTTTGTGTTTGTGCAAGACAGGGCAATGTACCTGCAGGTCGGGTACGGCTTGGAAGGCGCGCTGCCAGATGCACTGTGCAAACGAATTATTGAGGACATCATCAAACCACACTTCCGCAACGGCGATTTCGATGCCGGGTTGACAGCCGGTGTGGAGGCAATCATCGCCGCAGCAAAGGGTGAATACAAAGGAACAGGCCGGACTGCCGCAGGATCAACGGGAGATGCATTGACGAGACTGAAACGTGAAATCGAGTATCGCGACCGCGTTGAAGCGGTTTTTGCCATGGTTTTGGTCTTGTTCATTGTCTTTGTGTTTCTGGCTGTGCGCCGGAGCGTGGTTTATGGACCGGGCGGCAGGTCGCACTGGGACGATTGGTTCGGAGGCGGTTTTGGTGGTGGCGGCTTTTCAGGTCGTGGCTGGGGCGGCGGCGGATTTTCGGGTGGTTGCGGTGGCGGCGGTTTTGTTGGTGGCGGCGGCAGTTTCGGTGGTGGTGGTGCAGGCGGCAGATGGTGAGATATGCAAGCAGGCAGGTTCATCCGTCAACTCCGTGAAAGCGATATCTCAGCAGCCATTCGCGCTGCGGAACAGAAGACATCCGGTGAAATTCGCGTCCTGATTAGCCGACGCAAACCCAAAAACGCAGTTGAAGCCGCCAGAAAAGCTTTTGTCAAGCTGGGTATGACACGCACGCGGCTGCGCAATGCAGTATTGATTTATGTTGCACCGCGTGCGCGGCAGTTGGCTGTGATCGGTGACAAGGCCGTGCACGAACGTTGCGGCGAACAGTTCTGGCAGGAAGTTGCCGAACAGATGGCAACGCAGTTCAAGGCGTCCAAGTTCACCGACGGTATTGTTGGTGCAATACAAAAAGTCGGTGAATTATTGGCGTTGCATTTCCCGCGTATGCCGGACGATAAAAACGAGCTGCCAAACAGCGTAGCGAAAGAGTAACCTGGTAACGCCGTTCAGGACAGGTTGCGTTGCCACGATATACAAATTGTGAGCTGGCTTTTCCACGTTGTGCGATTCATGGCCCTGCTAAAACCGCTGTTATGCAGGTCTGTTTCAAGTTCACCACCGGAGTTTCGGGGTGGTCCAGGTACTAACCCGGAATTCGCACACGGTTTACGTAGCGCAGCCTTCCGCGTCCGCCCGCTGCGTACCATCTGACTGGTTGCGACGCACAGGCAGGCGCTCGGCTCGGCCAACGCACGTATTGCCGCCCATTCATCGCTTCAACACTTTAACGCATTACGCATCCCCGAGGCACTCGACTTGGCGCACACAGGCAACACAGCAGGTTTCTCCCGTAATGCTGATGCTCCCACGATGGTTTCGTTGGACCCGGCATTGCATGTTTGTGAAACATCCGCCCTAAAAGCGGTGTCGGCGCTCGCTGACGCGCGCTCTGCCACTGCACACCAAAATCTCTCGTCTAACAGGGTGTTGAAAAAATCATTTTCTGAGGAAAAAACATGCAAAAATCCCAATGTTTTCGAGGGTCGGTTTTCCAAAACAGCCATTTTTCAACAGCCTCCTAATTCTTCATCGCGGAAACGCTGAGGCGCAGAGTTAAGGTATGGCGCGCAGTCCGCTGCGCGCCGGTGTTGGTCATGCAGACTCGACCTGTCGGCTTGAATCTTGTTTCCGCGCTATTGATGCGAGAAACACGCTGTTAATTCCGGATACGGCGCGCAGTGGACTACCCGCCATGCATTTTTTGACGGTGTTCAAGCCGGGCACCTGCCTGTGCATCGCACGTGCACAAACCGGCTGACAGGCGGCAGATTTGGAAATCTGTGCTACCGAAAAACGTGCGAAATATCCTGGTTAGGGGTTTTTAACCGGCAAAAATAGTGCTTTAACTGCGTGCTGAGCTGCTCTTTGGTTGGCAGACGCGCATAACGATTGCAGGCTTGTGCTTGCGACCGTCGGTTGCGCCAGGCTAGGCTCGCAGTGCTAATGCGCCTGCTTGACCGGTACATGCTGCGCGAGTTGCTCGTGCCGCTCGGGTTTTGCCTGTGCGGATTCCTAGTTTTCTGGGTGTCATTTGACCTGTTGACCGAGCTGGGCGAGCTACAGGCGCACAAGCTGCGCGGCGTTGACGTGCTCGAATATTACGCGGTGCGCACCCCCGAGTTTATCGTCACCGTGTTACCAATGGCACTTTTGCTGGCCGTTTTGTACGCCCTTGGCAGACACTCAAAATATAACGAACTGACCGCAATGCGCGCAGCCGGGCTGAGCGTATGGCGCGTGTGTGCGCCGCATATAATTATCGGGCTTGCTGCCAGCGCGGTCTTTTTCGCGCTGAACGAGGTCTGGGTGCCTGACACCGAACAGCAAGCCGAACGCGTTTTAACCAGACGAATCGCACGTGCGGACGATCACAGTTCAACCATGCTTGTGCGTAATTACGGTTTTACCAATGCACGTCAAAAACGCACCTGGCAGTTTGGCGCTTACAACCTGCACACTGCCGAAATGACAGACCCAAAGATTGACTGGGAACGGCCCGATGGAACTTACGTCGAGCTAATCGCAAAACGGGCGCGCTGGGATCGGGGCGTGTGGACCTTTTACGACGTGTGGCAGAACGTGTATTCTATTGACCCGGCCAAAAACGCCACACCAATCAGTCGGAACCATTTTGATGCACTGCCGGTGCCAGCTTTTTCGGAAACGCCCGAGCAAATACGCAGCGAGATAAAAATCAGCGCCAGATTAGGCAGACGCATCGGAAAACGGGCCGATATTCCACTGGTCGAACTGTACAATTACATCCAGTTGCATCCGGAGTTAAACGGCCTTGATCGCGCCTGGTTTTACACTAAACTGCATGGCCGACTCGCCGCGCCCTGGACATGTCTTGTTGCAGTGTTGATTGCGATCCCGTTCGGTGCTGGGCTTGGTGCGCGGAATGTTTATATTGGCGTAGCTAGCAGTGTCGGGTTGTGCTTTGCGTATTTCGTGCTGATGCAGCTCGGGCTTGCGCTCGGTTCCGGGGGGTATATATCACCGTTGTTGGGCGCGTGGTTGCCCAACTTTATCTTCGGACTGAGCAGTCTAGGCCTACTCGCACGCGTTCGGTGATGCAAGCGGCACGTGCACCAGCCGATCTCAGCGGTTGCATGAGCTGCCGTGGATGCCGGGCAATCAGAACGTTACCAGTGGGTGCCGCGTCGGGAGCGACAAACACTGCATAATTTGCCGCTTGCAAAATTGCAGATTAGGATGCAGGTTGTAGGCGCGTGACTTGCCCTATGGCTCGAAAGACAGATTCAGCCGACCGGTCGGCAAGGAAGATCAGGTTGTTGTTGGCAGACGATCACCCTGTGGTCAGGAGGGGTATTGAAGCCTGCTTGTGTAAATACAAACACCTGGAGGTTGTTGGTGAAGCTGCCGACGGCCGTGAAGCATTGCGCAAGGTCAAGGAGCTGAACCCGGACATTTTGCTGCTGGACATAGGGTTGCCCGACATGGACGGTGTGGCAGTGACCGAGCAGCTCAAGAGAGAAGCGCCCAACACAAAGGTCGTTGTGTTGACCATGCGCAGAAACATTGAAACACTACAGCGGCTTGTTCAAGCCGGTATTCGCGGTTACCTGCTCAAAGACGCCTCACCCGACGAAATCATCAATGCGATCGAAGCAGTTTATGCCGGTGACGTCTCGTTCAGTCCGGATGTGGCAAAGATGGCGTTGCACCAGTACGTGACCACAGGCGGGCGCGTTACACCGTCGCCAATCGAGAAGCTCACCGACCGCGAGCGCGAGGTGCTGAAGCTAATTGCTGAAGGATGCTCGAATAAAGATGTTGCGCGCGCACTCAATCTGAGCGTCCGGACAGTCGAGACACACCGTGAACGTATCATGCGCAAGTTGCAAGTCCACAACGCAGCCGGGCTGACCAAAATCGCCATCGCACACGGCCTGGTCAGCATTGGCAGCGGCGACTCCGACTGAATCCGCGCGCAACTCACTGCTTGCTGACCGGCTTTTTGCAGTGTGCACTGCATGTTTTGCATGTGCGCTTGCTCGACCCCTAACAAATTGGCACATTGAACTGGCATGTGGGAACGACTGCGTGCATGGGCTGAGTCGGTCGAGACTTTTGTGGTTGAGGTCATTACCGAGCAACGTCGCGACAAGCTAGCTGCTGTTGTTAGGGCTCTGCTGCACGGTTGCTCGAAATTGTTTCAACTTGCTGTTGCTGTCCGCCGGTTTCTCTACGAAGTGCGCCTGTTCCGCGACACAACACTGGGCGTGCAGGTGATTGCAATTGGCAATCTCACAGTAGGTGGTACAGGCAAAACACCCGTGGTCGAAAAGTTCGCACGCGCACTTCAAGACCAGGGCCGTAAAGTTGCCATACTTTCGCGCGGGTACAGGTCGAAACCGCCGCCATTCCACCAGTGGCTGCTTAACAAGCTGCTTCTCCGAGAGGATACAACACCGCCACGTGTTGTATCCGACGGCAAATCGTTGTTGCTTGACTCTGAAATGGCGGGGGACGAACCCTACATGCTCGCGTCGAACCTGCGCGATGTGGTTGTGCTGGTTGACAAGGACCGCGTCAAGAGCGGGCGATACGCCATCGAAAAATTCGGGTGCGATACTCTGCTCCTGGACGATGGCTTTCAATATTGGAAGTTGCGCGGTCGGCGTCAGGACATCGTGCTTGTGGACTGTCAGGAGCCGTTTGGCAACGGCAGACTGTTGCCGCGCGGTACGTTGCGTGAGCCGCCGTCGCGCCTGGACCGTGCCAACACAATTTTCATCACAAAAAGCAACGGTAATACTGCCGAGTTGCGCAAGCTGCTCGCCGAGCTTAATCCGAAGGCGAGCATAATCGAGTGTGTACATCACCCGATGTATTTGGAAGACGTGTTTACCGGGCAACGGCTCGAGCTGGATTACCTTAAGGACCGGCCTGTGGCGGCTCTAAGTGGCATTGCACAACCGCAAAGTTTCGAGGAAAGCTTGGTGAACCTCGGCGCCAAACTGGTTTACGCAAAACGGTTTGCCGACCACCACAGGTTCACACAGCAGGAAATCATTAATGTCATCAATCGCAGCAAAAAACGTCAGGCTACAGCAATCATCACCACCCAAAAAGATGCGGTCCGATTCCCAAAGCTCGACAGGCGGGATCTGCCGATTTACTTCCTGCGTGTCGAGATCAAGATCATAAGTGGCGCGGCCGACTTCCAGGATTGCGTACGCAAGATTTGCTTCAAGTAAACGTATGCACGAGCTGCTTTATTACGCCGGGCTTGTGGTGGTGCGCGCGATACAGGCCTTGCCATTGAAAGCGGTTGCGCGGCTCGGCCGCGTATGCGGCGAGGTCTGTTACTGGCTCGACCGTCGGCATCGGACAATTGCACTGGCAAACCTCACCGCCAGTTTCGGTACCGAGCTTGCACCCGGGCAAATTCGTGCACTGGCAAGGGAAAACTTTCGCAGGATAGGCGAAAACTTTGCCTGCGCAGCCAAAACAGCGGCGATGAGCTGGGAAGACCTGCGCCAGCACGTCGAAATTGTTGGTGGCGAAAAGCTCGCGCCGCCTGGCCAGCCACCGCGCAGTGTTGTAGTTGCAATTGGTCATTTTGGTAACTTCGAGCTTTACGCGCGGTTTGGTGCAGTCGCACCCAAATACAAATGCGCTACCACATACCGCGCACTGCGTCAGCCGGGTTTGAGCAGGTTGCTGCAACAAATGCGTGCGCAATCGGGTTGCCTGTTCTTCGAGCGCCGTACACAAGGCGCCGAACTGCGTGCATTGATGCACCAGCGCAATATTATCCTTGGTTTGCTTGCCGACCAACACGCAGGTCAATCCGGCCTGCGCCTACCGTTTCTTGGTCGCGACTGTTCAACGTCACCCGCCCCGGCAATCTTTGCGCTCAAGTACAATTGCCCGCTTTTTACCGCATATTGTTACCGGGTCGGGTTAGCCAGGTGGCGACTCGAAGCAGGCGACGAAATCCCAGTACGTCATAACGGCATGCCGCGTCCGCTGGATGCAATCATGCTCGATGTCAACCGCGCGTTTGAAACCGCGGTACGACGCGACCCTGCGAACTGGTTCTGGGTGCATAACCGCTGGAAAACTACCGGACGCACCCGACGTTTTGCTCCGCGCAACGCGGTTGAACCTGCACAGCAAACCGCAGTGAAATAAATCGCCGCTCACACGAAAGATGTCCCAGCCTGAATTTGCCCCTGAAACACCGCGCCGCATCCTGGTGCGCAGCCCGAATTGGCTGGGCGACGCAGTCATGAGCATGCCGGCCATTGTCAGGTTGCGACAAACATTTGCACAAAGCTGCATCGCAGTGCTTACACCTGCCAAGCTGGCTGAGCTGTGGTTGCATCAGGCTGCAGTGGATCAGGTGCTTGCATTCAACCCTGGCGACAGCCTGTTCTGGGTCGCACGCAAGTTGCGCTTTGGGCAATTCGATATTGCGATTGTACTGCCCAACTCACCACGCTCAGCTATTGAACCCTGGCTTGCAGGCATACCAATTCGCGTCGGTTACGCGCGCCCGTGGCGCAATTTGTTCTTGACGGTACGCATACAATCGCGGCCCGAAGCGTACCGTGTCCGAAAACGAGCGCGCCGACAGATAAAGAGGCTCATCGCGCACCCTATAGATAACACAACAGGACCGACACTACAGCTCGAGTCACACCAGGTTTATGATTACCTGCATCTGATAAGTCGTTTGGGGGCGGAACCTGATCCGGTAGCGCCGACCCTGGCTGTGCCCGAAACCGAAAAGGAAACTTTTGCAAAACGTTTTCTTGTCCAGCCGGGTACAGGCCTTTCGCCCGACTTGAATCTGGCGGGCATTGCACCGGGAGCCGAGTACGGCCCGGCAAAACGCTGGCCGGTTGAGAGGTTTGTTGCCGTTGCCGATGAGATCAGCAATCGCACCGGCTGCAGATGGATGATCTTTGGCGGGCCAACCGATATCAAAATTGCTGACCAAATTGCCGCTGGCGTACCGACAGCGGTTAATTTGTGCGGGCGCACCAGTTTAACCGAGTTGATTGCGGGGCTTGCGTTGTGCCGTGTCTTGCTAGCAAATGACAGTGGCGCTGCGCATGTAGGTGCAGCGGTGGGTACACCTGTTGTCGTGCCGTTCGGCAGCACTGACCCGCGACTGACCGGGCCGGGTTTGCCGGGTGATAAGCGGCACCGCTTTTTAACAGCGGCTGTGCCATGTGCACCTTGTTTCAGGCGCACCTGCCCAATTGACCACCGCTGCATGAAAAGCATATCGGTCGAGCAGGTCACCAACGCGGTTCTAGCAGCCGGTTTTGGTTGCGGCAGCAGTTAAGTTCTCAACGTCTTATCCTGTTTAATCCGGCTGGTTTAACACCCATTTCATTTGCACCCGGTGGGGAAATACTTCGGCCGAACACACAACGTGTTGCACTACTCGGCACTTTCGCCGCCTCAGCCAAAATTAAAAAGCTTGCCTTGCGTTGTGCCATGTGTGATTTACCGTCAAACATATGACAACACGTACCGTTTTTCGTGCGATTCTAATAGTTGCCGTTGTGGCCGTTGGCCGGGTACCGAACTGCGCCTGCTCACAAACTGCTTCCAAGACCGGTTCCGCAAGTGCTCGAGGTGTAATCACACAGCCGACCCGAGCCGAAATAACGGCCACCAGCCGCGCAGCGCAACGGGCCTGGGCAGAAGTACCACGTATTTTGAAACGGATTGTTCCCCCGAAATTTCCAGCACGTGAATTCGACATACGTGATTTCGGGGCAATTGGCGATGGCAAGAGCGACTGTACCGCCGCTTTCAAAGCTGCAATCGAGGCGTGCAGCAGGGCCGGTGGCGGCAGGGTTATAGTACAAGCCGGCACATATTTAACCGGCGCAATTCACCTTAAAACCGGGGTAAACTTGCACGTGACTGGGTCCGGCACGATCTTGTTCAGCCCCGACACCAATAAATACCTGCCGCCAGTATTCACCCGGTACGAAGGCACAGAACTGATGAACTTTTCACCATTCATCTACGCGTTCGAACAACAAAACATCGCGCTCACAGGCAACGGTACACTAGACGCACGCGCCAGCGCTGTTGTATGGCATCAGTGGGCCAGAGTTGGCCGAGCTGACAATGCGCGTTTGGCCGAGCTGGCAAGCAATAATGTGCCGGTCACAGAACGCATTTTCGGCCCGGGCCACCTGTTGCGTCCGAACTTCATTCAATTTGTCCGGTGCAAAAATGTTCTGATCGAAGGGATTAAAATCCTTGGCTCACCGATGTGGGTAATAAATCCCGTGTATTGCACAAATGTGACCATACGAGGTGTGACTGTTGAAGCTGAAGGACCCAATACAGACGGGTGCGACCCGGACTCGTGCACAGATGTGCTAATCGAGAACTGCTACTTCAGCAACGGCGACGATTGCATCGCAATCAAGTCCGGACGCGACCACGACGGGCGCAGGGTCAATATACCAAGCCAGAACATCATCATTCGAAACTGCGTGTTCAAGGACGGTCACGGTGGTGTGACGGTCGGAAGCGAGACAGCCGGCGGCGTGCGGAATGTGTATGCCGAAAATTGCAGTTTTGACAGCCCGAATCTCGACATGGCAATGCGGTTCAAAACAAACCCGGCTCGGGGTGGGTACATCGAGAACTGTTACCTGCGCAATTGCAAGGTTAAAACTGCCAAGGTCGGTATTCACATGACAATGCGCTACGGCAGTAGCGGCGCGCGTGAAGGCGATTTCATGCCTGTGGTACGAAACATTGACATTCGCAACTCGATTTTCGAGCGGTTGCTCGACCGGGCAATTTTCATCCAGGGCCATTCCGAAACGGGTAAGATTCAATCAGTCACAATCGCAAACTGTAGGTTTAACCCCGCGCCGAACCCAAGCATCATCACAAACGCAACTGGAGTGCAATTAATTAGCACGGTCGGCGCCAGGCTTAACTGAAATGGCAGCTTGTCAACTGTACTACCGGCAGGTTACACAGTTGCCTATAGTGCAGTTGGCACCGGTGCCAGATGCGGTCGTGACACACAGCGCTTACACCTTGCTGAAGCCTTCCGAGGTACCTGCGCAACAGCGTTCGTGACCCGCTATTGAGCTTTTCCGGGTTTGGTTATGTAACTTTTGCATGGCCAATCCGCCGTCGTAAACCATCGCCGGTGCGTAACGGTGCCAAGTAGGCATTCTGTTTCAGTCGGGGCACGTGGAGGTTTCCCAACGCGAGCTGCAAAAAATACAAAATCGGGTTTGATTCGGCTTCGAGAAAGAACCACACTTGACATGCAGATAAAACGAGCGTGCCAGGTCATCTCGTTGGCGGGCGGAATTCCTTAACCAATTCAACCTAAGTTTGGCAAGGTTTTTGCCTAACGTTTTCATAGGCCAAAACATGCTTGATTAAGGTTAAACACGCTGCTGTGGCCAGTGCACTTTTTTCAGGGTTTTGTGCAAGATCGCTTATTGCGCATCCGAGAGCGTAGATGTATGTTTTTGTTGGTTAAAATAGCTGAACATGTCGCATATGAAAAAGTCAAGCCTTGCCACTGGGCAACAGCACCGCCGGCCGGTTAGAGTGCCACGTAAAGATGGCTTTACGCTCATCGAGCTGTTGGTTGTAATTGCGATAATTGCGATACTTGCCGCATTGCTGTTACCGGTTTTGTCGGCTGCAAAGGAACACGCATTGCGCACTTCGTGTGTCAGTAACATGCATCAAATCGGTGTCGGTTGGACAATGTATTCGTCCCAGTTCAACGAATTGATGGACCCGCATTGGAACCGACTCCTTTTATCCGGCAGCAGTGCTAATCCGTGGCGAACCTACGAAGCGTACCGTGTCCAACCCGGCACGGGCCAAATCTTGGGGGCGGGCCAGACAGGTTGCAGTTGTTGTTCACAAGCTGGGCCATGGAATTTGGGGTTGCTATTCCATTACAAGCTGTGTGCCGATCCTAAGGTGTTCTATTGCCCCAGTGGTAAAAAGACAGCCGACATTCGTACATACGAGTACTACGCGACTTCATTCCCCTGGCCATCAACACCGGCAGGCACAGGCGATGACAAGGTGCGGACCGGGTACAACTATTATCCCCAGTCGCCACGCTTGGTTGAAGTCAGCGGCAAACGCGTGCCAGTGCCAGCGGTTAAATTGGCTGAGCTTGACCAAAACCGCAGCATATTTACCGACCTGGTGCAGAATATCGATGCTCTGCCACATAAAGCCAAAGGTGCTTTTGGCCTGAACGCAATGTTCGGCGATACACACGTCGTTTTCCAAAGCTCGCGTACATTGCCACAGGCGTTCGACCGCACGATTTGGAAGAGTAGCGCCGACCCAGACTACATCGGCAATAACCCAGGCAATTTCCGCTATGTAATGTCGCTGTGGCGCCCGTAAGGGGGTGAAGCTGCGACAAATCTGCTGTTTCCCTACATCCAATCCTGCGAGACAGCCAATGGTTCGTTTCGAGGCGTGCTCCTCAGAGCGCCATGAGGCTGTTTTGTATCGTTTAGAAACCCTACAGACTAAGCTTTTCAAGCGAGTGTATGCATAGGCCACCGGCATCCGATGATTTTACAGTAGTTGTACCTTGCCTTGCAGGAGCGGGAGGGTGAATCAGCAAACAGTTTGGTCTTGCACTTGCTGGACCCGTGCCGGTTCTTGGGTATGCACCAGCCAACAGACGCAAAACCACGTCCTGTCACGGGTGATTAGCCAAGCGGCTCAACAGGCGCGACCTCATCCCAAGCCCGCCAGGGCGACAAGTTAAAGCTAACCCGGCTATTTCAGCCGCTTTTCGCAGCGCAGACTTCCAAGTCTGCCATTTGCCTATCGCCTTGTCTGCGTGCGCTGTACATGCAGACGCTCCGCCTGGGGCAGACAGATCCAGCGTCCTGCAACGTGGGTTGCGCCACAATGGTGTCGTCTGCAAATTTGTGAAATACTTGGGATAAAGCGCGTGGCGGCGCTCACTGACGCCTCGCTATGCCACTGCAGCTCAAAAAGCCTCTCGTCCAATTCTTAACCGTCGAGACGCAGAAGCGCAGAGGCCGCGTTTGGTTACCTGGGTTACCTGAACCGCCGTGCTGCTGACATCTTGCCAGCAGTTGAAATTGGTCTCCAGACGCCTCGGCGAGGCGTCCCTACCATTTTCAGTTCCGCGCACATTGCTCCCGCGCGCATGGAATGTGCCTGCCAATGTCAATGGTAGGGACGCATGGCCTCATGCGCCCGTGCAGTTACCATTTGCCAGGTTGGCAGGCGCGCGACAAACCTTGCCAAAGGCGCGCGGGCGTCCGCGCCCGCAGAAACAACACTGCGCTTAACACCGCTACATCGCCGTTCCCACTGGTCTGCCACTTCCACACCGCAAAAGGACCTCAAACCAATCCTAGTCACCCGCAGTCACTGCGGCCAAGATGGCCGCGCGCCAAATCTGCCCAAAGGCGTAGAGAGTAAGGTAGGGCGCGCAGTCCAATGCGCGCCGCTGTGGGTTGTACTGACCCGGCTTTCTCGGGCTAGAATCCCGCCGTCCGCGCCCTTACGGGCGCGGCTACGGCGCGCGACCCTCCCGGTCGAAAAAAAGCCCGTGCCACGCTCTACCCAACTTGAAGTCGCGCCGGCCAAGATGGCCGCGCGCCAAATCTGCCCAAAGGCACAGTGAGTCGGTAGGGCGCGTCCCGCATGTGCGGGACGCGCCGCCATCCCTACACCCGGAAAGGTCCGGCGGGCAGAGGACTGCCCGCCCTACCAATCCGGTTGTGACGGAGCGCGCCACTCTGGGGCGCAGTAAGGCGCCGTGTGTTCGAGGGTAAGGCTTTTATCCAAACCGGCTGCTGTGTGCGCTCGGGCTATGCCAAACTTTGCACGACGCGCAAGTCGTCAATCAATGGAACCAAAAGCGGTGCTGGAGCACCGCGCTCCAAAAACTTCTCCTCCAATCCTTCACACCAAAGACGCAGAGAGTCGGTAGGGCGCGTCCCGCATGTGCGGGACGCGCCGCCATCCATACGCCCGGAAAGGTCCGGCATGCAGAGGACTGCCCGCCCAACCAAACCGGTTGTGACGGA
>Ga0315298_1002333_pt1 | contig 32431 bp, 27 predicted proteins | sample WHS_1_MG_FD_203077 | JGI IMG/M metagenome (GOLD analysis project Ga0315298, IMG submission 203077) | Extremophilic microbial mat communities from Washburn Hot Springs, YNP, Wyoming, USA - WHS_1_MG | ecosystem: Environmental > Aquatic > Thermal springs > Hot (42-90C) | place: USA: Wyoming... | reverse complement strand
CTAAGGGTAGGAGATTACCGGGTAATTTATCAGGTCGACACTTCAAATAAGATTGTGACCATTTACCATACACGACATAGAAAAGATGTTTATAAGAGGTAAAATAGTCACACGAAGCTCACCTGGTGATTTTTCATTACGCCATACTATAAAACTTACCAAAACACCCTGGTCAGTAAAAATTAAAACTTCACCAATAATAAATCCATCTCGCAGTTGACAGACTACAGAAATACTCTTTGTATCTTTGGTATTTCCTTGCCGCACGGGGCAAATATGTACCGACTGTTACCTTTTTAATCGGAGCAGTAAGCAAACTAAGTATAGATAGTCAGCAGGAGAAACTGAAAGCACTTTGACCATTACCAAAAGCATTCCAGCCTCTAAGCCTTGAACAACCATTCAAGAGTTTTCCCAAACCTCCGTGCAGTCTCCTTTTTAAGAGCGGCATTCTCGGGAAGAGAAAGCCTTGGATCATTATCAATAATCTTAAAAGCACATAAGCGAGCGCTCTTTATCAATTTGTAGTCGCGTGCAAGACGGACAAATTTCAAATCAGGAAGTCCGGACTGTCTTGTTCCGAATAATGATCCCTCACCCCTGATTCTTAAGTCAGCCTCCGCGAGGGAAAAGCCATCGTGGCAATCTTTAATCGCCCTCAGGCGCTCCTTTGCCTCTTCCGTCTTTGGATCTGCAAAAAGCACGCAGACTCCCCTGTCCTTTCCCCTTCCAACCCTTCCTCGCAACTGATGAAGTTGAGAAAGCCCAAACCTGTCAGCACTTTCTACTATCATCACAGTCGCTTCTGGAACATCGATTCCAACTTCGACCATCGATGTTGTAATAAGAATATCTATTTCGCCTTCTTGAAATTTTTCCATTATTTTTTTCTTCTCATCGCTTTTCATCTGCCCGTGAAGTAAACCAATGCGAAACTCGGGGAACTCCTTTTTGAGTCTTCTTGCTTCAACAGAGGCGGCCTTTGCTTCAAGCATGCGTGACTCCTCAATTAGCGGGCATACCACAAATGCCCTCTTTCCATCAGAAACTTCTTTCCTGACCAGGGCAAGTGCACCCTGGCGCTGGCTTGAATCCGCAACGATGGTTACAACTTCCTTTCTTCCTGTTGGAACCTCATCAAGAACAGAAACATCAAGGTCGCCGTAAAGGGTAAGGGCAAGGGTCCTTGGTATTGGCGTTGCAGAAAGATAAAGAATATCCGGATTATTTCCCTTTGAGGCAAGTTTCTGGCGCTGCTCCAGGCCAAATCGATGTTGCTCATCTACAACAACAAGACCAAGCTTCTCAAATGAAACTTTTTCCTGAATTAGAGCATGAGTTCCAATCACCAAATCAATTAAGCCAGATGCAATATCTTCTTGAAGAGACTTATCCGATGAGCCAGTGAGAAGTGCAACCCTGACCGGCAATCCATCGAGCAATGCCGAAATCCTTGCATAATGCTGATTAGCAAGCACCTCGGTTGGGGTCATCATTGCTGCCTGGAAACCGCTCTCAACGCAAAGTAATATTGCAAGCAAAGCAACAATGGTTTTCCCCGACGCAACCTCCCCCTGAAGAAGGCGATTCATCTGAACAGGAGACCTCATATCATTTGCAATTTCCGAGAAAGCTCTTTTTTGAGCGCTTGTAAGAGTTATTTCAAGCCTGCTCAAGAGTTTTCGAGGAAGTTCGCCTTTTGCTTTGTGGGATACACCCTTCCTTTCAATTTCACGCCTTTTCTTGATTAGTGCAAGCCCAACCTGCATGGTAAAAACTTCATCAAAAAGTGCCCTGAATATTGCCTTCTTGAGACTTTCAGCGCTTGTGGGAAAGTGAGCCTCGGAAAGTGCAGTTGAAAGAGGAAGGAGGCCAAAATCCTTAAGAATCCATTGAGGAAGGGGGTCTTCAATATTTTCAAGGGTCATATCAAGAGCATTCTTTATTATCCTCCTTAGCATAGCAGAACTTATGTGCGCACTTCCAGAATAAACGGGAACAATCCTTCCTGTATGAATCGCCTCCCTGATGGTTCCTGCATCTGCAGCAACTTCGGAGGCAAGAATATCGTAGGACGGATTGACTATTTGGAGCATTCTGTATTCATATTGAACTTTTCCCGAAAATGCAACTTCAGCCCCTTCTTTCAAACGCTCCTTATGATAATCCTGATTGAACCAGACACCTGTTATGTAGCCCGTACCATCGAATATAGTGACCTCGAGAACAGACTTACCTCTACGAGATTTGCGAATTTCCACTGCCTTAACCCGCCCCACCACCGTTACATCCTGAGCAGTCTTTACCTGGGCAATTGGAGTAACAGAAGACCTATCGAGATAACGCCTTGGAAAGTAATAAAGAAGGTCCCTAATCGTAATTATCCCGAGAGCAGAAAGCCTGTTGGCGATCGTACGGCCAACCCCTGAAATCCTGCTCACGCTATAATCAAGCTCATTTATTCGTTTATCCTTTCCTTCTATGATTTTCCCTCCGAAAATACATAAAGCATATCTAAAATACTTATCCTTTTAATATAATAGACTAACGCCACGACGCATGTTTACAAAAATTTGCCGTGTTTGATTTGAAAAAAGATGTGGAGGTAAAAATGCAGACAATTTCCCGTCTCCTAAAAAGACTTAAAAAACTTTTTTTCTCATTCCTTTCAAGGGGAAGCGATGCCCTTGCAAGGCGCTTTGATATCCCGGATAGCGCAAAAAGAAACGCGCTTTCATTTTTGAAGCTTGCAGGCTCTGCATCTCAAGGATTTCCAACAGAACTCCTCGCCACAGGTGCCGCAATGTGGTCAGGCTTTATCTTCACCCCTTTCGCCCAGCAACAGATGAAAGGATGGGTACTTCCATACTGGTTAAGGATGCAAAGCGAGCCATCTTCCGAAGCATTCATCCCCCATGGTCACTCCTACTTCACTCACAATATGACCTTCAGAAACTGGACAGGTGTTGGACTTTGCGGCTTCCCCCTTGAAAGCCATGTGGACCCTCGAGGATTAATTAACCCATGGCCATTCGGGCCATCCATCGATGTCTGGTTACTTGAAAACGGCTCCCTTACTTGCCCCTCGAATGAAGACTCTGCCGAGCAGAAACTTCTTGATGATTTACCGATTGTCAAGACTACCTTTAAGTCTAAGGAACTTGTCTGCACTGTAACTACATGGATGGCTCAATTTGGAACACCCTTAACCTTGACAATTGTTGATGTTGAAAACACCGGCGAAAAAGAAATTGAAGCGAGTATAATTGTCTCTGCACGTCCATATAACACAGAGACAATGTGTGCCATAAATGAACTTTCCTTTGATGAGCATTCGCGATGTTTCATTGCCGACGGGAATATCCTTGCCTACTTCCCTGAAAAACCAGACGAGGTAATTCTTTCCGATTACATACATGGAGATGTTGCATTGCTTCTTCAGGATCAAAGTAGAAGAAGGCCTCAAGCAAAGGAACGTATAGTGGAACCGATTGGTCTTGCAACCGGAGCAGCATGCTTCCGAAGAAATATCCCTGCAAAGAAAACTGCCTCAGTATGCTTTGCCTGCCCGCCTCAAGCGGGTTCAAAATTCGAGTTCAAGAAATTCCTCCCATCGGAAAAAGTAGTTGAAGTTGCAAGAAATAGTCTTTCTGAAGAAGTCCGGCACTGGAGTGAGATTTCATCGAAAGGAATGAGGTTATCTCTTGATGATGAACTTTACAGTCAAACCTTTGAAGTAAACAAGACTTTTCTTCTCCTTTTCTACGATGGTCGCTCAATTACGCCCGGTGTTTCCACCTATCATATGATGTGGTTCAGAGATGCAGCATACATAGTTCCTGCCTTAGAGCGTGTTGGATTTACAGAAAAAGCTCAACCGATACTTCTTACATATCCCGACAGACAAACAAAGGATGGATTCTTCCGCTCGCACAATGGCGAGTGGGACTCAAATGGTCAGGCGATATGGACACTTCTTAACCATTACAAGATGACGGGAGATAAGGATTTTCTGAAGACAGTTTATCCTTCTATCCTTAAAGGTGCTCGCTGGCTCGATTCAATGAGAATGAAAAACCTATCGCGAAATGATTCTCGTTTTGGCCTTCTTCCCCCTGGAATAAGCGCTGAGCATTTTGGGGTTAGCGACACTTTTTACTGGGATGACCTGTGGGCAATAGGTGGACTTGAAGCGGGTGCCGAAGCTGCGCGGATCTTAGGGCATGAGGAAGATGAGCGTTACATGCTTTCGCTTTCTCAAGAATTCAGAGAAGCGCTTGAGTCATCATGGGAAAAAGTTTTCAAGCGTCTCGGGCGAAAAAGCATTCCAATCTCACCCGACAGAGATCTTGACGCGGGAAGCATTGGAATTCTTGCTGCCGTTTATCCGCTTGAGATCTTCGATCCTTACGATGAAAGAATCAAGAACACAGTGAAGGAATTAGTGGAAAAATGCTTCTATATGGACACTCACTTTCATGGCATCATGCATTGTGGTCTTAATCCATACCTTTCTCTTCACGTTGCGCAGTATTTCTTAACGGTGAGAGAATCATACGCACATAAAATCTTTGAGTCTCTTATCTCACTCAGAACAAGCACTCACACATTCCCGGAAGCAATAAATCCACATACAAAAGGCGGTGCATATGGTGATGGGCATGACGGATGGGCTGCTGCAGATATCGCAAACTTCATAAGAAACCTTTTCCTGAAAGAAGAAGGCAAAAAACTTGTGCTACTTCCCCTTCCGAAAGCAGAATGGTTTGAGAAAGGCGCAATTGTAGTTGAGAATGCCCCATCCCATTTTGGAAATGTAAGCTATAAGGCTTACCTTGAGAAAAAGAAGATTCTTTTTGAAATAAAAAGCGACTTCGAAAGACCTCCATCTGAAATTGAGTTGGGTTCACCTTTTGAAATAGTCTCCTGCAAGGCAGACGGAGAAAATATTCATGTTTCACCCGGCTCTTTTTCGGTTACTGTTTCAGCAGAAAAAAGAAATATAGAGCTCGAGATAAAAAAGTGAACATCCTGTTTATCGACAATTTATAGTGAACAAACCATCTATATGCATAAATATGCTATTATTTCTGAAAGCCGATGGATTCGGTTTAGTGATACGTGTGAGAAAGGAAGGAAAATAAATGTCAAACGTATGTGAAATATGCGGGAAGAAGCCATCATTTGGTTTTAATGTCAGCCACTCTCACAAGAAGACAAAAAGACGCTGGACACCAAACGTTCACAAGATGAGAATAATGGTCAATGGTTCACCAAAAACCGTTCGCGTTTGCTCTAAGTGCCTGAAAGCCGGAAAAGTCCAGAAAGCATAGCGCATCCCTTACCCTAAGTGACAAATTCCATGCGCAGTAAGCCGAATTCGTAGGCGCAAATGCATAAATGAAAAGAAATAACTAATCCTTGATTTTGTTTGAAATTACTCTCAGATATTACACCCCTTCACTTTCATCATAACATGCTTTTAATATCTCTTTAGCAATCTCAACAGCCTGCTTTGCCTCTTCTACAGTTAGAAATTCCATTCCATATTCAGATTTGATGTAAAGTTTAAATAACTTTTTGAATTTCATTGCAATCGCCTTACCAAAATGCTCTTCCGCAAGGGGTAAAAGGACAACCATCTTGCTTGAGTATCCAACTCCCTTCATGGCAAGTGCCATCTGAATAGCATGTTTTGCCGCAATAAAACAGAGTTCAGCAGAACCGTAATCTGGTCTCTCTTTAAGGATACTTTCTGCAATCTCTACCTTCTCGGCCTCAAAAACCCTAGACTTCTTGAAGTAGTCAGCATATTTTATTGCCGGTGCCTCATCGCTAACTGTAAGGTCAACATTACCCCAGAGCACCTTTCCTTCTCTCTTGACAGCAGTAAAAAGTGGATTCTTTTCCCTCAAGAAATCATCGAGCGTAGCAGGAACAATTGTAAGATTTTTCTTTTCTGCACACTCTCTTTCGAGTTCATACAAAAGGCCTGATATTCTGCTTTCTATGGAGTTTAGAACAACGAGTATGTCAACATCAGATTCTTCCCTTGCCTTACCTTTTGCCCATGAGCCATAAAGAATTACAGCCCTTAATTTACTCCCGAGTTTATCTTTTAATTCGGAGACAACCCTTTCCAATAAATCATTAATCATTACAAAGCTTTTATCTTTTTTATCAACCATGTTATCTTTACCGCATAAACTACCTGCCTTACCCTGGAAGTTCGCCCTTTATTAATACCTCTCCACTATCAATATCAATTACCCTTATGCTTTCGTCTTCTAAGATTGCAACGGTTGGCTTTTCATCATCCTGTTTTGGAAGAGAGCAACTTCCAGCATTTAGAAAAACCACTCCTTCAACTACGCGAATCTCCGGGATATGTGAATGTCCCCTGTGAACTATCGAAATTCCAGAACGCGTGGCAATTCTTAAAATCTCTTCCTCACCTGCTTTATGTCCGTGAGTAACAAGTATTTTCAAACCTCCAGCGCTTGCGAAAGCAAAATCCGAAAGAATGTGATGATCAAGAGCAAGTTGATCAACTTCGGAGTCGCAGTTACCACGCGCAAAGAGCAATGGAATTCTAAAAGAGTTTATGAGTTCAACAAGTTTCCTCGGGTTATAGTTCTCGGTAATCGGATTGAAAATTCCATGATATAAAACATCTCCCGCATGTAGAACCAGATCAACATCGCCAAATGCCCTTAATGCTTTCTCCCAGGCAGAAGGATCTCCATGAGTGTCACTTATAAAACCAATCTTCATCTCCTTACCTCCTTTCAAAAAACGCAAATCACTTAGAAAAACTAAACCAGTTAAAAGAAGAGCCTGAATTATTCTCCTCAAATCTTAGAAGTCCTGTACCACTTTCAATGCAACGCTGTATGTAACCTGAGAGAAATTGCCTTGCCTTTGAAACCGCAACATCAAGTGAATCGCCCAGGGCAAGATAAGAAGCAATCGCGCTTGTCATCCTGCAACCGGTTCCTCTAACCCGAAAGTCCTCAATCCAGGGCGAGGAGAAAATCTCAAATCTTTCACCATCGTAAAGAATATCAATCGCCTCTTGCTTTTCACCTTCCCTTTTTAATCCTGTGACCAAAACAGACTTAACACCGATTCTTGTGAGATAGAGGCAAGCAATTTTGGTGTCATCGAAATCCTTTACATCAAAACCGCAAAGCGATGAAAGTTCAAAAACATTTGGAGTAATCAACGAAGAAAGGGGTAAGAGCAATTCCTTTAAATCCTCGACCGCTTCCTCCTCTAACAAAACTGCTCCGGACGAGCTTTTCAATACAGGATCCAGAACAATTGGGATTTCCGAATATTCCTTCAGGAAAGAAGCAAGAGAAAGAATTATTTTTTTATTCCCGAGCATGCCTACTTTGATCGAATCCGGAATATGCTCTTCAAAAGCGGCTTGAAGCTCTCGGAGTAAGACCTCGGGCTCTAAGTCAAATCTTCCAAAAACACCCATAGAATTCTGATAAGTTATCGATGTAATTACAGCAAAAGGGATTGCTCCGGCATGCCTTATAGCCTCAATGTCAGCAAGTACCCCAGCGCCACCAGTTGGATCAAGTCCAGCAATACTAAGTACAGTCTTTTCTTCCATTTACGAAATGTTCGTATCCCTCCCCCAATTCTTCCACGCCATCAGATGTAATAAGTTTCCTTTCCTTCCCTTCAACCATTCTCCCTATGCAGGTTACCCGCTTTCCAATCTGACCAAATTCCCTCTCTACCTCTTTGAAATCCCCAAACGAACAGGTAAACAGTAGCTCGTAATCTTCGCCTCCAACAAGAGCCCAGCGGTAAGGGTCTTCTTTAATCGTTCTTGCGAAACTTATTGCTTCTTCACTTAATGGAATCGAGTTCTGATCAATTTCACAACCAAGGCCGCTTTCAATGCAAATATTTTTCATGTCCGAAGCAAGCCCGTCGCTTATATCTTCCATAGCGGTAGCTCCCATCCTCGCAAGAATAACACCTTCTGCGAACTTCGGCTTCGGTCTCAGGTGCGACTCAACAAGGCGAGGATAATTCAATCGAAGAGTATCCTTTCCACTTTTCAATATCTTAAGTCCAGCGGCTGAATCACCAATTGTTCCGGTTACACCAATAACATCACCTTTCATCGAACCGCTCCTTCTTACCACACCAGCAGGTGTAGGGGTTCCAACAACAGAGACAGTAAGCCCTAACGTTTTCCCTTCCGTTATGTCTCCGCCAACAAGGGAGGAGTTAAAACTTTCCAGACATTCAATTGCCCCTGAGAAAATGCTCCTTACAAATTCAGCGTCAGGTGAAGATGGAAATGACAGCGCTATCATTGCACATAAAGGCTCGCCACCCATAGCGGCTATATCGCTTAATGAGGCTGCTACTGCCTTCCAGCCAATGTCGCGGGGAGTATGAGTGGAAAGTTCAAAGTGTACACCCTCGAAAAATGAATCAATTGAAAGGATGACTTCCCCGCTTGAGAAATGGAACAAAGCAGCATCGTCGCCAATTCCGATCTCGACCCCCAATGAGGTGTTCTTGGTCATCTCGCGAATCATTGAGATTATTTGCCTCTCGGTCAATTTCATGGATTCACCGCACCTTGAAAATTCCCCTCGCAAATGACCTATTTAGCCTTCCTGAGATAAAATCAACACCTGCCCTTTTCGGTTTTCAGGTAGGAGGCAATAAATTTCATTGCGCAGTACTCACCGCACATCGAACAGGATGAATCCTCCATGATGCCGCAACTTTCAAGAATACTTCGAGCCTTACGCTCATCCAAAGCAAGCCTCATCTGCTCTTCCCACAAAAGAGCCTTTCTCGCTTTTGACATATTGTCGTCCCACTTCCTGAAAAACGAAGGGTTCTTTGCAACATCTCCAGCATGCGCTGCAATCCTTGTAACAATTACCCCTTCCCTCACATCCTCCACATCCGGAAGACCAAGATGCTCACGAGGCGTCACATAACAAAGGAAGTCTGCACCGCTCAATGCAGCAAGTGCACCACCTATGCTACCAACTATGTGATCATATCCAGGAGCAACATCTGTAACAATTGGTCCGAGCACATAAAAAGGTGCACCTCTGCATATCTCCTTGGCGATCTTTATGTTCTCCTCGACCTGATCAAGGGGAATATGTCCTGGTCCCTCTACCATTACCTGAACAGAAGCATCTCTTGCCCTCTTAACAAGAGTTCCTATAGTTACAAGTTCGGCAATCTGCGCTGAATCAGTTGCATCAGCAACTGCCCCAGGCCTGAATCCGTCGCCAAGGCTTAAAACAAGTTCGTACCTTCTTGCAATATCGAGCAACCTGTCAAAATTCTCATACAAGGGATTTTCGCGCTGGTTATATAAAATCCAACCTGCAAGAAATGCGCCACCCCTGCTCACGATATCGGCAATCCTTCCGGTTTTTTCCAATGCTTCGAGTGCCTTCATCGTCACACCACAGTGAACCGTTACAAAATCAACGCCATCTTCCGCGTGCCCCTCAATCGCCTCGAACATTTCATCTTCAGTCATTGCCACAATGCTCCCGTGCTTCTCCTGAGCAACTATTGCCGCCTCATAAATGGGAACAGTCCCAACTGGAACAGATGATTTTTCAATTATCCTTCGCCGGATCAGCCTTAAATCCCCACCTGTTGAAAGGTCCATTACCGTATCGGCTCCGGCATCAATTGCCGCCTCAAGTTTGGATAGTTCAAGGTTTAAGTCAGTTCGAGCAAGTGAGGTTCCGATATTTGCATTAACCTTTGTCCTCAAGCCTTTCCCAATCACGCATGGCTTTTCGATGCTCCTGATTTTATTTAAGGGAAAGACAGCTGAGCCTTCAGTTATCTCCCGTGCAACATCCGACACGCTAATTGGCTCCTTTGAACACGCAACCTCAAGCCCTGCTGGCATTTCGCCTTCCGAAATCATCTCTATGAGCGTTTTCTCTTCCTTCACCTTTTCACTTTCCTTTCTTTAATTGCACGCTCCACTGTCTCAATCAAAAACGAAGTTTTACTTTTCATATCGCAAGAAGAATAAACAGCCGAAGCCACTGCAACACCTGCTGCCCCTTTCGAAACAACAAGTCCAGCGTTCTTCTCATTTATCCCTCCAACCGCAACCACCGGGGCAATTTTCTCTTTTATGTACTCAACAAGCCCTTCAATTCCAATCGGCTCTCCAGCATCATCCTTTGTTGGAGATTTAGAAATGGGGCCAACCCCGAGGTAATCAGCTCCCTGGCGCACCGCTTCCTTTGCGTCCTTGATACTGCAAGGAGAATAACCAATTATTGAATCGGAACCCAAAATTTTTCGAGCCGCCCAAACTGGCAAGTCATATACTCCAATGTGAACACCATCAGCGCCAACCGCTTTGGCGACATGAACCCTGTCATTCACAAAGAACAGGGCACCCTTTGAATCAGATATATCCTTTATCTTCATTGCTGTTTCCGTAAAGACCCTGTCGTTCATGGACTTATCTCGAAACTGAACAGCACGCGCGCCACCTTCCACGGCCATTTTTGCAATCTCGATATGCCTTTCCGGCTCGGGACCGTTGGTTATGACAATCAGCTTGATTCTTTCTATCCAACTTTCTTCCATACTCACCGAGTCCCCTAATTTCAAATCTATTTCTTTTTGTCACGAACCAATCCTTGCAAGAGAAATATCAGCTGCCCTCTTCCCGGAAAGGAACATCCCTCCAAAAATCGCACCCATCCTTGGAGAACCCATCACCGTATTGGCAGCCATGCCGGCAACAATTAGTCCCGGCCAGATTTCCCGCGTGTTTTCAACAATCTCCTTTTCCCCGACTTCCGCCCACATTGGCTTTTCGCCTGTAACATCACCTGTATCATTTAAGAGACGGCAACCCGGAATCTTGCGAACAATGGTTCTTGCAATATTTGCATCATGACCGGTTGCATCTATCACCATCATCGCCTCTACACCCAGTGGATCAACATGCATTCCTGAAAGTTCAACAGCCCTCCAGTTGACAACAACTCCTCTCAAGCGATCCTCATCGCCAATAAGAACATCCTCAACTGAAACTCCAACCCAGACACGAGCACCTGCACCGATTGCAGCAGAAGTTGCTTTTGCCACAACTTCTACTGAATTGCCAGAGTAATAGCCACCACCAAATGGCTCAAGCCTTACGCCAAACTCATCTAAGACATCAAGCGCTTCCTCTTCAACAACGATTCGGGGGAAGAGCATCCCGCCACCCCAAATTCCTCCTCCGATATGAAGATTTCTCTCAAAGACGGCAACCTTCGCCCCACCTTTTGCAAGATAATAGGCTGCAGTCATTCCCGATGGGCCTCCTCCAGCGATTGCAACATCAATCTTTGCACATTCAAGAAAATCCCGTGAGAACCTCTCGATAATGCACTTTGTAATCTCAACTTCAGATAATGCCATCCTTTTTCTTCCCTCCTTTAATCTTCCTCACCAAAAATTGATATTTTTCCCCGAAAAAACACACGAAAACAAAAACCAGCACAAATCCCCGGAAACCTATTTCCCTTTTTAGCTTTCGTCTTCAATAAACTTTCAAATTAAGAAAGCCGCGCCACCGTGGGCCCGGCCACCTCGATTGAAGACGCCTCCACTCCCTACGCTAGCATTACCTAAACAGGTTCAGTCGGTCAGCAAGTCACGCCTGCCCTCTCAGCCCGCAAACACGGACTCCCGCTGTAAAGGCAATTATTTTTTCTTTAATTATAAGTACTTGCTAAATCGAATTCAACGAAAGGATCAAGAGCACTCTATTTTCTTTTCACGTCATACCTTTTCAAAAACCAAGAAATCCTTCATAGCCAAGAAAATCGGTAATGTTGCAGCAAAAATTTGTAGGTTGGAGCCCGAAGTAAGAGGTAGGGGGAAAGGGTAACAACCAGGAATGTATCGGAGGGCACCGGAGGGGAATTCCTCACTCATGATGACTCTTCATGAAAATTCTGTTAAATTCATCAATAAAAACAAATCTGGAGAAAAAATGGGTTATCTTCTTGGTTATGATGTGGGAAGCTCATCAGTAAAAGTTGCATTGGTTGACTCATCCTCGGGAAAACTCGTCGCACACGCCACTTCTCCCGAAAAAGAACTTGAGATTTCCTCACCAAAACCCGGATGGGCGGAGCAGCAACCAGAAACCTGGTGGGAACATCTAAAAAGGGCAACGTCAATGATTTCAAAAACTCCTCGCGTCAATCTTAATGATGTTCAAGCAATAGGAATTTCATACCAGATGCATGGGCTCGTTTCCGTTGATAGAAAATTAGAGCCAGTGAGGCCTGCCATAATATGGTGCGATTCAAGAGCAGTTGAAAAAGGAGAAGAGGTATTCAAAAAAATCGGCAAAAAGTTATGCCTTGAACGCCTCTTAAATTCCCCGGGAAACTTTACTCTCTCAAAACTCTTGTGGGTTAAAGAAAACGAGCCAAAAAACTTTAAGAAAATCCACAAGATAATGTTACCTGGTGACTGGATTGCAGCAAAAATGACAGGTGAAATATGCACAACTCCTTCTGGTCTTTCAGAGATGATTTTGTGGGACTTCGCCCAGGATAAGCGCGCGGACTTTCTGTTAAAAAAACTTGGCATATCTGAAGAAATCATTCCTGAGGTCTTCAATACTTTCTCAATTCAAGGAGAAATAACAAAAGATGCAAGTGAAGAACTTGGCCTTAAAAAGGGCATTCCCGTTTCATACAGGGCAGGAGATCAGCCAAATAATGCATTTTCGCTCGGAGTTCTTGAGGTAGATCAGGCTGCAACAAGCGCAGGGACTTCAGGTGTTATTTACTGGGTAACGGATAAAAAAGTTCTTGATGAAAAATCAAGAGTTAATGTCTTTTTGCATGTAAATCATACCTCCGAAAAGCCAAAATACGGCGTTCTTCTCTGCATAAATGGTTGTGGAATCCTCTATCAGTGGCTCAAGCGCAACTTCGGAGGCAGTTCTTCGAAAGTCTATGAGAAAATGAACAAACTTGCTGCAGGCGCTCCGGTGGGCTCCCTGGGACTTTTGTTCCTGCCTTACGGGAATGGTGCCGAAAGATCACTCGGGAACAAATACCCGCGTGCCATGCTTTCAGGTCTGGATTTTAATATCCATACAAAATCGCACATTTTCAGAGCTGCAACCGAAGGCATTGCGTTCTCATTAAACTACGGACTTGAAATCATGCGCAGGATGGGATTTAAAGCGAAAACAATAAGGTCTGGAATTGGTAACATGTTTCTAAGCCCAGTTTTCCGTGAGGCATTTTCAAATGTAACCAATACAACCTTAGAGCTTTACGACACTGACGGAGCACAGGGGGCAGCAAGGGGTGCTGGAATTGGTGCGGGTATTTTCAAGGATTTTGGTGAAGCTTTCAGGGGGCTATCAAAAATCATGGAAGTAGAGCCAGATGAGAAGCAAAGTATATATCTCGAAGCCTATTTTGACTGGAAGAAAGCACTCGAGCAGGCGCTTTTCAGTCCTTAGAGAAAAGGAGGTTATCAAATGAGCGAAAAAGAATCATGTCACAGCATATGCAGGTGGACTTTCCACTCGGGAAAAGGAGGTTTTGTTCCTTCTGATTCAATACCACAATGGAGTTCGGACAAACTTGACTCAAAAGGCGTTATAAGAATTGTAAAGGAAAAAATAGCACCAAGAATACCAGAGCAAGTAACACTCGGCCTTGAATTTCACTACGATTTCGAGGTTGACGAAAGTAACGCTCATGAGGTAGAAGATGCTCTAATAGATTCAGGTATTTACCTTGCTGTCATAACACCAGGAGCCCACAAATACTTTGCATACGGAGGCCTTTCCTCTCTTGATCCAGAGGAAAGGAAAAAAGCGAAAGAATTCTTGATCCGTTCTATTGATTTCTCTTACGAGTACCTGAGAAAAGCATGGCATCCAAATCAAGAGAAACATCCAACATTTGTCATATGGAACGGCTCTTTTGGATATGACATTGCCTCTGCTGGAATAAAAAATATGTACGAGATTCTCATGGAAGAAATGGCAGAAGTCTGCGAGTACGAGCAGAAGAAAGGAGGAAAACTCTTCATTGCAATTGAGCCAAAACCAAATGAGGGACATCCAGCCATGCTCCTTCCAACGGTTCCGAGCGCAATACTTTTCTGGAAGAAACTCCATGAAGAATACGGTATTTCTCTTTCAAGGAAGGGAGTGAACAAGGAAATTGGTCATTCAGAAATGATAGGGCTTGATTATGTCCACGATACGGTTGAGGAAATAGAAAACGGTATGCTTGTTCATATGCACATAAACAGTCAGGGGCTCTCAGATGGAATCACCTTAGGAGGCCCTGGCAAATTTGATATCGATATGGGGGCGAGAATAACTGCATCAAACATTGCCATGGCCGGGCTTGCAAGAATGGCGGGATACGAAAGATGGAAGGGGCATGACATGCAAGTTCGGCCATACGACAACGAAGAGCAGGCAATAGAAAGAATCATTCGCTCCATTCTCTCATGGGAAGCCTTGAGGCTCGCAGAAAAAGAATTGGATTATGACCTTCTTATAAGATACTTAACAGAGAGGGATACTGCGAAGGCTGAGGACCTGATAAGAGATGTCATTATTCTTGCGCATAAGAACTTCAAAAGGCTATACGAAGGTTAATCCACTTTGAAAGAGAGTATGGCCTAAAAATTATCGACAATTTCAATGAGTTTATCAACGCGCTCCTCAATTGAGCCCCTGAGCGTAACCGGATTTTTTAGCCTCTGAAGCAAGTTTCCAATTGCCTCATCTATCTTTGCACATCTTTCAGCATGCATACTTTTCGTTATTACAAAATCTGAAGCCGGAAGGTAAACGAAAAGGTCATAATAATTATTGCAGTAGCCAATAGAAAGTTCCTTTAACGAAAAAAGAAGGTGATCAGGTAAAACCTTGTAATACCAGCAGTATGCCCAGGCATCTATAATTGTTCGGTCAGATATTATGTTTTTGCAGTTAGCAAATTTTCTTTCTGCCTCAATTTTCCTCCTCATTAGTTCAAGCTGGAAATCAAACCATGAGGTTATTCTTCCTTTTCTTTCTTCGATCATATCCCGTGCAATCTCAGGAATAACCTTATATTCAGGCTTCCTTCTTGCAAACTCCTCAACCAGTGTTGATTTACCAACACCATGTGTCCCTATAACTGCAATCTTCATTTCCCCTATCCAGATTCTTAAACTTTCAAAACCGCCTATTATTATCCATTACAACCTCCCTTCAATAAAGCAATAAACGTTTTTGCGTCAAACAGGCTCTTATTCGCTTATTTCCATCCACTAAAATTTTCTGTTATAGTTCACAAAAGCACCTGACGTCCAGATTAATAAACCGTAAGACTGTTTGTCGGGATTTTCTTATATAAGGCTGTCTTTTTTCACATGAAGGAGAGGGGAACATGAAGAAAAATAAGCGAATAATCACTATCGTGATTGTTCTTGCTACAGCATTCACTGGCTGTGGAAGTGCCCCTGTTCGGCACTCAAGGGGAACTCAAAAAACCCAGGCGAACAATCCTAATCCTCCTTCAAAACCGGTAAAGCTCGTATTTATTCATCATTCTGTTGGGCAAAACTGGCTCGAGGAACCAGGCGAAAATTCCTGTGGCGGCGGTCTTGGTAAAGCACTTCGCGATAACAATTATTTTGTAAGCGATACTAACTATGATTGGGGTCCTACTGATCCTGATCTTGGCGGACCAATTGGGAACTTCACAGATACAGGCCATTGGTGGAACTGGTTCAGAGGGCCTCATTCAAGCACGCACCTCAATGCCCTCTATAACGAGTCGGAGCAGCATTCAAGCTACCCAAGACTTTCAACAAACCCCGGTGGCGAAAATGAAATAATCATGTTTAAGTCATGCTTCCCGAATTCGGATATAACAGGCGATGTAAACAGTTCACCACCCCCGATATCCGAAAATCCCTTAAGGGGAAATTCGGGACCGCTTGATGCCGCAGATTGCAAGGGAATATATATTGACCTTCTTGAATACTTCAAAACAAGGCAGGACAAACTTTTTGTTGTGATCACAACACCTCCGATGCAAACCCTCCAGGAACCTTCGACAGTCCGAGCCTTCAACAACTGGCTGGTCAATGACTGGCTTGATAATTATCCATATAAGAATGTATTCGTTTTCGATTTTTACAATGTCTTAACGACAAATGGGGGAAATCCAGATGTTAACGATGCGGGCTCTGAAGGAGGGAATCATCATCGCTGGTGGAACGGGGCTGTTCAGCACAAAACGGATGGTGGCTCGGATGTGCTTGCCTATCCGAGCGGTGAGAGCCACGATGACAATCATCCATCAAGCGCTGGCGGCCAAAAAGCTACACAGGAGTTCGTTCCACTACTTAACTATGCATACAATACCTGGAAAGGAAATCAACCACCTGCACCCAATTTCACCTCAACCTGGTACACAGCAGAGGGTTCAACAGGTCCGGGCTTTGAAACCTGGATATTGATACAAAATCCAGGTAATGCTGAGGTGCTCGCAAGGTTAACATATATGACTCCATCAGGTTCATTTCCAGGAGGGGATGTTAACCTTCCGCCTAAAACAAGGTGCACGGTAAATTTATCTGAGACTCTACCTGGTGAAGATAGCGTTTCTACAAGGGTTCAGGCAACGGGAAAGATAATCGTTGAAAAAGCAATGTACATAAACAACAGAAGCGCAGGCCACAACTCGATTGGCGTTACGTCGCCTTCTAAGACATGGTTTCTCGCAGAAGGCTCTACATATGAAGGATTCGAAACATGGATTCTCATTCAAAACCCACAAAGCGAAGCAGTAACTGCAAGACTTACCTTTATGACACCATATGGAGAAAAGGAAGGGCCAACAATAAACCTTCCAGCTGGTTCGAGGCAAACTGTAAATGTTTCGGGCACTCTTCCCGATGAACCAAACGTTTCGACCAAAGTTGAAGCAACGGCGCCAGTAGTTGTAGAAAGATCAATGTACTGGAATGGAAGAAAAGGGGCTCATAACTCAATTGGCGTAACCTCGCCATCGAACACCTGGTATCTTGCAGAAGGCTCTACATATGAAGGATTCGAAACATGGATTCTTATTCAAAACCCCCAAAGCGAAGCGGTAACCTTAAAACTTACATATATGACTCCGTCTGGAGAAAGAGAAGGACCAACCTTGCTAATTCCTTCAAATTCAAGGCAAACCGTGAACGTCGCAGGCACTCTCCCCAATGAGCCGAGTGTCTCAACCAAAATCGAGGCATCTGCGCCAGTAATCGCCGAAAGATCAATGTACTGGAATGGCAGGATTGAAGGCCACAACTCAATTGGCGTAACTTCGCCCTCAAGCACATGGTACCTTGCCGAGGGCTCAACTGGTGGCGACTTTGAAACATGGATTCTTGTACAGAACCCTCAAAACGACGCTGTAACTGCAAAACTTACTTTCATGACCCCATCCGGAGAAGTAGAAGGTCCAGAATTTCAGCTCGGTGGAGAGACAAGAAAATCAATAAACCTTTCAGAATACCTACCTGATACCTGGAGTGTTTCAACTAAAATCACCTCAAGAAACGTGATATGCGAGCGCGCCATGTACTGGTCGGGAAGAATTGCCGGGCATGATTCGATAGGCGTAGCGCAGGAAAAATTGTAGGAAGATTTGCGCACAGTCTATCTGGATTTAAATTCTCACTCCTGCACTATGGAATGCTTTTAGATCTCACAACTGACCATTTGTAGCAATGGATTGTTTGTCTCCTGCATTATAGATTGCCTTAATATCTCACCGGGACAGGGCTTGAAAATATGAGCCTTATGCCGACAATAATATGTGCGAATTATGCTATATTTTTGTTAAGGTAGGTACCTTTAAGGGGTGGTTGCCTTGGTAGATGATATTCCCAACGAAAATAGAAGCAAAGAACAATCAGGAAGTGATAAAAGCGAAATTGAGAACACGCGCAAGGAAAACGGGGAATCGCAGAAAAAGCGAACCTCCTCAAGACTCTGGACTCCTTACGGGGACCCACTCAAGGAGCGCATAAAAGGCTCAGGAAGAACGGAAGAAAGTCGCCAGGAATCCACGGAAGCAAAGCAAGAAGAAGAACTAAGGAAGGGCCTTGAGGAAGCATTGGAAAAAATAACAGTTGCCGATGTCATAATCGATGTAATGGTTTCACTTGCTTCCCTTGCTTACCAGCGCATGGGAATACCAAAAGACGTAAACGAAAAGTACAAAGATCTCGAACAGGCAAGGCTTGCAATAGACTGCCTGGATTCGCTTGCCAAAACCGTAAAGGGGCGGGTTGCGGAAGACGCAATAAAGTCAATAGAGAGCACAATAGACAATCTCAAACTCAATTACGCAAAACTAACTTAGTGGTTTTCTTACCTGACTGCTGCCTTTGGAACTCCGCCCTCCATCATAAGATAATATGTCCCGCCAAGAGGATCGGATGGGATAACACCGCCCTTCAAGTATTTTGCAACCTGGCTAATGTCGGTAGGATAAGTGTTGTTATCCATGAAATACGCCTGGACTGCTCCATCAATTGCTTGCAAATTTGCTTGCCTTGCAACCATCTTCGCCGCTTGTCCTTCCTGTTCAATAACCCTCTCGGGCTCTGTCTTGCCACATCCAGCGATACCAACAAGGCAAACTCCAGCCACAGCAAGAGCCATCAAAACCACAAAAACCTTTTTCGCACCCATGTCACCCCCCTCTCCGAAAAAATCCTTCCGCAAAAATTCCTTAGAATTCCTCGGGTATTCCCCCCTTTCCAACTTCCTCCTCATGGGCAAGTCCCGAAACTTCATCCATGTTCAGTATGCAAGAAGAGTACTCGGAAGTCTCAGAAGCAGCAGGATTTATAATTGCCACATTTCTTAGCACAAGAAAGTTGCCTTCCAAAACTTCGCTTAAGATTCCCCGATATTTCACAGGGCCGCAAAAGGCAAGGATTTCAGTTCCCTGCCACTTAGAAACATAATCTCGAAGATCCATTAGCCGTCCTCCATTCGCTTCTAAACCTGAAAATCACGAAGGTCCCACCAACTATCCTTAACTTGCTCTCTGGCGCGCTTGGGGGGATTCGAACCCCCGCACGTGGCTCCGGAGGCCACTGCTCTGTCCCCTGAGCTACAAGCGCTTTTCTATCAAAGGCAATACTAAATCTGCCTGCAGTAATCCAGATATCGCTCCCACTCAGGGCGAACTGGCCCAAGTTCGAGACTCACCGAAACCGGCCCCCTCGGAATGCCGGGCTTTCTCATCAATTTCAAGCCAGCCTCAGCCGGCAACTTGTCACGTTTTTTGCCATTGCACTTGCGGCATGCAGCAACAACATTTTCCCATGAATGCATTCCACCACGACTTCTCGGAATGAGGTGATCAACTGTTTCCGCCGGAGCTCCGCAGTACTGGCATTTCCATCCATCCCTTGCAAAAACTGCTCTCCTTGTGAGGTTTGCCCTGCCATAGTATGGAACCTTCACATAATAGAGAAGCCTTATTACCGATGGAATAGGAACTATTAACCTTTCCGAGCGAAACGAGCCACCATCTTCCTCGAGAGCTTCTGCCTTGCCTTTCAGCATGAGGACAACAGCCCGCCTTACGCTTACCGCGCAAAGAGGTTCAAAAGTTGCATTGAGCAGAAGTACCCTATCCATTTTCGACACCAACTTATTTTTCTTATACCGTATATTACACCAAGGTGCGTCCAGTCTCAAAACAAAAGTTCAAAATTATTACTTATGATATTCGAAAATGTCCTCTTATTCAAAACCAAGGCACATTTCATAACTCTCTCTTTATAGTGTAACCAGTTTCTTTTGACACTTCCTTTTGTTAGCTCCAAAAGTCCAGGAAGGTATCTGTACAAGAAGGCAAGAAACAAAAGGCTCCAGTGGACTCAAGAGCAACAGAAGCGCGAAGCGATGCCCGAAAGAGGAGCATCCGTCTCGTGAATCATTCTATGAGCGCTTAGAAGGAGCCGTGGCATGAGATGCAAACCTTCAAGTCCAAGAATTCGGGTGCGATACAAGGCCCGAAAGAACTTCTCTTTGACGTCAATAAACAGAACTTTTAAACTTTGTCACACCATTACGCTATAATTGCTTGAGTGATGAAAAAGGATTACAAATGAGAATAACGGCAAGTTTTCAAGCAGAAGAAAACATTAAACTCCCTCCAAGTTATAACCACTTAGTTCAGTCCCTTATATATCGTCATATCGATGAGAAATTAGCAAATTTCCTTCACAAACATGGGTTCTTACATGGGAAACGAGCTTTCAAACTCTTTACGTTTTCCAGAATTCAAGGAAAGGTAAAATATTTACTCCAGGATCACTCATTTGAATTCACTCCTCCCCTTTCATTGATTATTTCATCCCCCATCGATGGATTTATCGAAAGTCTGGCTGAGAATTTCGTGAAATCTGAGGCAATTAAAATCAATGCGCAGAAACTTTATCTCGAGTCCATCAATGTTCATTTTGCCCCAAAAATTAATTCAGAGAATGAGATTAAGATGTTATCCCCTGTAACTATCTACAGCACACTTTCCACTGTTAACGGTAAGAAGAAAACCTATTATTACTCCCCGTTTGAAAAGGAGTTCTCTCAGCTCCTTGAAGAGAATTTGAAAAAGAAATACGAAGCTCTCTACCACCGCGAAATAAATAATCTATGCTTTTCAATTAAGCCCCTACGTGTGAACAATTCATCGGAAAAGATCGTCAGCTACAAAGGAACAGTTATAAAAGGGTGGGTTGGTGTTTATAAAGCAAAAGGAAGCCCCGAACTCATTAAACTCGCGTATGATGCCGGTCTTGGCGCAAAGAATTCACAGGGCTTCGGCTGCTTTAAAGTGATATCTTCCCTTGAGGAAAAGGACATGATTTTATGTCACAGGGTAAGGTTATAATTTCAGTAATTAGTTGGAAAGCAGAACTTAATAAAAGGGGGGTCAACTTATAGTAAAATCAAAATGCTTGAGGCTATAAAACAACTTGGCGAAGAAAAACTAAGGAGAGAACAGCGCAATACCACAGACCTTTTGTCGATTCTCGTTCAGGATCCAAACCAAAATGATAATTATCCTTATGTTTTAGTGGTCTTATTTGCAAGAAGTAACAAACATTTATGGTACGATCACTTAGAAGTAGAGCAAGCATCAAAGGATAAGGTAAAAAGGTATTTGTATAGGTTCAGGGCGCCTAACGGACCAAATTACACTCCTACTGCTAAAATTACAGACGATGTCGAGAAGACTTTCAAAAACAAAATCGAGAAGTGGTTCAAAAGAGCTGACCCGAAAGATCCACTATTGAGCTCTTTTAAAGAATGCTTCGACAAATCGAAACAGACTATCCTAAACGATGTTAAAAAGAGTCTAGAAAGGATAAAGCCTAAGCTTGCCCGCAATCAAGGATGCTTCATTACCTTTGCTTTCTTGGATGGCCAGAGCAAAATGTATTTAGGGGACTATCCCGAATTTCAAGAATTACTAGTTGAAGCTGTAAAGTCCGATTACGAAAAAATCTCAAGAGTTAACCATGTTTGCTCCATATGCGGTCACCTAAAACAAGAGGTTTTTGGTGCTGCCATACCCCTGCAATTTTATACGATTGATAAACCAGGGTATATCGCCAGCGGTTTTCGGTCAGAAGACGCATGGAAGAATGCACCTGTTTGTCTGGAGTGCTCTCTAAAAATTGAAGAAGGCAAACAGTTTCTTGACGAATATCTTCAATTTAGAATGGGTGGAATGCGATATTATCTTTTGCCCAAGTTTATCTTTGAGGAAGAAGCAGCAAAAGATATTATTTTTGATTTCTTCCAGAGGGATACGCAACGAGAGGTTCTTGCTCAAAAAACTTTAAAACGTCTTTCTGAAGATGAACAAGAAATACTCGAAGAACTCAGCAATCTTAGCGATATCTTAACATTCAATTTTCTTTTCTACACAACTCCGACCAAGTCTGTTTTCCGTATTAATCTTCTGGTTGAAGACATTCTACCTTCGAGGCTCGGAGCCATATTTGATGCAAAGACCAAGGCTGAGAATCATAATGTTTTCAAAGATATTAAAATGGGAAAGGGATATGAGAACATCGAGTTCAGATTTAGCAATCTTACTCGCAAGCCTTCTAATGACATCTCCTCATTAATACCCTCACAAAAATCTTTTCTGGAAGTCGTTGATAAAACTTTTCGCGGAGTTCCTCTTGATAGAAACCTCATCTTCTCGCGGTTTATGGCAACAATACGCAGGATATTTGCCAATGATATCAATGATATCAATGATATGAATCTTAAACTTTGGGTTCTCTGGGCATTTGTTTCAATTATGTTTTTTGAGGAGCTCGGTATTTTACCAGCCAATTCTCAAATGGAGAAAGGAGGTGATCTTATGGCGGAGCTTGGTGAAAAAGCAGAAGAATTTTTTTACACTTACAAAAGAACATTTAATTCTCCAATTCCAAAAGCTCTCTTTCTCTTGGGGGTGTTGACTCAAAAATTGTTAGACATTCAATCTCAGGAACGCCAAGCAAAACCGTTTCGTAAAAAATTGAAAAGTCTTAGGATGAAAGAGGATGATTTCCGAGGACTTCTTCCAAAAATTCAAAACAAATTGGAAGAGTATGGAAAAAACTATTACAGAAACCTGGAAGAGCTGATTTCGGGTTATCTTATTCAGGCAGGTCAAAACTGGCAAATGTCTGCGGACGAAATGAACTTTTATTTTGTATTAGGAATGAATTTACAAGATAAAGTTTCACGAGCTCTTGGTATTACAAAGGAGGGGGAAAGCAATGAGTGAAATTATTAAAAACCGTTCGGAAATCCTTTTTATATATGATGTCACCGACGCAAATCCAAATGGTGACCCAGTGGATGAAAACAAACCGAGGATCGATGAAGAAACTGGCTTTAACATTGTTACGGATGTTCGGCTTAAACGCACAATACGTGACTATTTACATTACTTCAAAAAGGCAGAGATATTTGTTCGCGAGATCCGGGATGAAGATGGTTATTTGCAAGACGCAAAGATGCGCGCCGAAGATTTTTTACTAACTGAAGATGACAAGAAAATTGACAAAAAGGATTTCAAGACTGTTCAGGAAATGGAAAATGTGGTGCGCCAAAATATCCTAAGGAACTGCATAGATGTTCGTCTCTTTGGAGCAACTATTCCTGTTGAACTTGGAAAAAAAGGCGGTAGCGTGACCTTGACTGGCCCTGTCCAGTTTAAGTTAGGACGTTCTCTCCACAAGGTTGATACTATGTTCATAAAAGGCACAGGCGCTTTTGCTTCAGGAAAAGAAAAGGCTCAATTTACTTTTCGAGAGGAATACATTTTACCTTACTCTCTAATATCTTTCTATGGTGTAATAAACGAAAACGCTGCTCAAACCACCCATCTAACTGAAGAAGATGTTAATTTGCTCTTAGAGGCTCTGTGGAATGGCACCAAGAATCTAATTTCTCGTTCAAAAATTGGGCAAATGCCACGATTACTTCTTCAAGTAATCTACAGAGAAGATAACTACCACCTTGGGGAACTCGACCGCTTCGTCAAGCTTATCTCAGACAAACGCGATGAGGAGATTAGAGATATTTCCGAGGTAAGACTGGACGTCACTCAGCTTGCCAGCAACTTGGAAAAAGTGAAAGACAAAATTGACAGAGTTCGCTACCAGAAAGATGATCGCTTAGTTCTGGAAATAAATGGAAACGTAATCAATGTAGAAAGTCTTTGTCAGGGCGTCAAATATGAAGCATTGGAGTTTTAAAACGAACGTCGGATTTGTGGTTTTCGATATCTGGGGTGACTATGCTCACTTCAGGAAATACTACACAACCTCTTCGCCTCTGACTTTTTCTATTCCTCCAAGAACAGCCCTTATTGGACTCATAGGTGCCATCTTAGGACTAGAAAAGGATGAGTACCTTGCCCAAATGACTAAGGATAAATGCGACGTCGCAATAAGAATCTTAACACCTGTCAAAAAAGTACGAATGGGGCAAAATTTGTTAAACACCAAAGACGGATATTGGACCCCAATAGCAAGAAGTGGGCATGAGCCAAGAACTCAGTTACAATTCGAATATCTTAAAGATCCAAAATTTAGAGTATATTTCGGGTGTAAAGATAGTGTAATCAAAGAAAACCTTCTTGCTAAGTTAAGCAAACACAAATCTATTTATACACCTTCTCTTGGGTTAAGCGAGCTCTTGGCAAATTTCTCATTTATCGAAGAATCAAAAGTAAATGAAATTTTGATTGATACAGACTTTTTGGAGATTAAAACTATACTTCCGATTGATATCATCAATAACCTTGAGATTATCCAACCGGGGAGAAAGTTTTTCAAAGAGCGTATCCCAACCGAAATGCTACCAGGGCGTGTAGTTACAGAATATCGAGAAGTGATCTACGAAGCTGAAGGGCAGCCTATTAAGGCGAAGTTAAGAAGCGCTTTAGTTCTCGAAAATAATGACGTCATCACACCACTATAAGATGATATTATCGCATCCAGAAAAGTGTCTAGAAGTTCACCTAAAAAACGTCGGTGAGATGATATATAGTAACTTGCAATGTCTTCCTTTGGCAATTCCTTTTCCAAAAGAATTATTCTGCGAAATCGGGAAAATCATTGGTTTGTACCACGATTTTGGTAAGGCAACGAGCTTTTTTCAAAAATATTTAAATGAGCAGAATCCGGATAGAAAAGCAAAACTAAAAAACCAAAAAGAAACCAATCATAGTCTACTATCAGCAGTGGCTGCATATTTTGCTACAGAACTCGTGCTTAATGAATATAAATGCGATAATTTGGACTCGTATTTCTTAGAATTTCTACCAATAGCGTCCTTTCTGGCGGTTCGCCGTCATCACACAGGACTCGAAAAAGCTTGTGATGACTTGCGTTTGGAAAACAAAGAGGTCTTAAAAAAGCAAATAAAACATTTGCAGACGGAATCCCTAAGTTTTCTCCCATATTTAAATGATGTCTTTGAAAAACTTCAACAAATTCCCACTTCTTGGCCTTTACGAAAAATAAAGCTGTTGAAGTTGTTAGAAAAAAACCATACAATCCTACCCCACCTCATCTTTTATCTACTTTACTCTTTGCTCCTAGATTCTGATAAACATGATGCCGCCTTAGGCATGTTCCCTAAGAGAATACAAGTACCTTCCACTCTTATCGAGAAGTATCGGCTATCTAAAGGGTTCGACACTCCAAGAAATGATATTGGCAGGCTACGCAATAAAATATCTGCCGAAGTTCTAGCCCAACTTGAAAACAATGAATTGTTAAATAAACACATTCTTTCATTTACAGCACCCACTGGCTCGGGCAAAACCCTTGTGGTTTTGGATTTTGCTCTAAGACTAAGAAGCTGTCTTAAAGAAAAAATGGGATTTACGCCACGTATTATTTACGCCCTACCTTTTCTGAGTATTATTGATCAGAACGCCCAAGTCTTGGGGGATGTAATTTGCAATTTTGGCCTAGAAACAACTACAGACATAATGTTAGTCCACCACCACCTTTCGGATTATTCCTACAAAACAATTGAGAACGAATACAACCCTGATGAAGGCGAAATCTTAATAGAAGGTTGGGACTCAGAAATTATTATCACTACTTTCATCCAGCTTTTTCATACCCTTTTCTCAAATCGCAATCGTGCTATTCGAAAATTCAACAAAATTGCTGGAAGCATAGTAATTTTGGATGAAATCCAATCATTTCCACATAAGTATTGGCTTCTTTTCAAAGAAACGGCTGAGCAAATGGCAAAATATTTTAACACTTATTTTGTTATGGTGACTGCGACTCAGCCAGCCATCTTTGACAAAACAACAGAACTATTGCCAAACAATAAAGACTTTTTCTCAGCTTTTAACCGATATCAAGTAAAAACTAATACTGCGCCACAAAACTTGACTGATTTTTCTCAAATGATTTTACGAAAATTAAGAGAAAATAAAAAAAGCACTCTAATTGTCCTCAACACTATAAATGCCGCAAAAACTTTATATTGCGAAATTAAGAACGAATTCCAAAGTTTAGGTTTTGAAACATATTTTCTGTCTTCCCATGTAATCCCTAAGATACGCCTACAACGAATTAAAAAAATTATGAATAACAGAGAAAAGAATAAATTACAATTAGTCATAAGCACTCAACTAGTGGAAGCCGGAGTTGACATCGATTTTGACTTTGTGGTTCGCGATCTGGGACCATTTGATAGCGTTAATCAAGTTGCAGGTCGCGCCAATCGGAATCAAAAAAGTGGCAAAGCAGAAGTCGAAATAGTATGTCTAAAGGACGACAGGGATAAAAAGTTCTATTCGTACATCTATGACCCAGTTATGATTGATATCACTAAGAAAATATTCCAAGGAAAAACAGAAATCCCGGAAAGCATATTCTTGGAGTTAAACAGGCAGTATTTTCAAGAATTAAAAAGTCGTATGTCGGACGATAACTCGAAAGAATTTCTTGAATATCTTTCTACCCTAAATTACGAAGAGGTTGGCCGTTTTCAGCTTATAGATGAGTACGATAAAGTAGATCTCTTCGTTGAAATTAACGATGAAGCATCACAAATTTGGCAAGAATTTGTGAAACTTCATGCGATTGTAGATATTCGCAAACGCAAGGAAATGTTTCAGAGTTTAAAAGGTGTTTTTTATCAGTATGTTATTTCCGTCTCAAAGAGAAAAGCTGCAGAAAATTTGCCACCAGAAGTATCGGGTTTTAGATTTGTTAGCTACGATCAAATTGTAGAATACTACGACTTTGAAACTGGGTTCATTGAGAAGGGCGGCTATTCTTCTTGGTAGAGTGTAGAAAAACCACGGGAACTTTAGTTTGGTATTTTTACATTTGCCCGCGCGAAGTCTGGCTTATGGCGCGTGAACTCAATCCCAATGAAGACAATCCTCTCCTCGAACTTGGACGCTTCCTAAGCGAGGAATCTTATCAAAGAGAGAAGAAAGAAATTGAGATTGGAAATATCAGGATCGATCTTCTGAAAAGAGGCAACAAGAAGTTGGTTGTGGGGGAGGTGAAAAAATCTTCTAAGTTTCTCAAATCGGCAACGATGCAACTTGCATTTTATCTTTATCGACTTAAGCAACAGGGTGTTGAAGCTGAAGGAGAACTCCTTATCCCAAAAGAAAGAAAACGCATACCAGTAGCACTAAATGAACAGATGGAAAAGGAACTGGAAAATGCTGAGTTTGAGATCAGCCAAATCATCTCAAACGATAAGCCACCGGAACCAAAAAAGACCATTTTTTGTCGAAAGTGTGCTTATCAGGAATTTTGCTGGGCATGAACTTTCAAAAGAGTCACAACGAAGGATTTTACATGCGTTGAATATTTGTTATCATTTAATCAAAAGTGTTATCTAAGAGAACATATGTATTCGGGGAGTAAATATGATTCGGACGCAAATTCAGTTAACTAAAGAGCAGGTAGAACGGCTAAAGAAATTGGCGGTCGAAAAGCATCTCTCAGTATCTAAGCTCATACGGCAAGCAGTAGATGCATTAATTAAGTCAAGTGTTGTCGTTGATGATGAAGAACGCCGCAAGCGTGCCGTTGCCGCAACTGGCCGTTTTCGATCTGGAGTCTCGGACCTTTCTAAGGAACATGACGACTACTTGAAAGAGGCATACAAGTGAGAATCTTCATCGATACATCTGCGTTTCTTGCTATTTTAGACGCAGATGACAAAAATCATCCAAAAGCATCTGAAAGTTGGAAAAAGCTTGTTTTGTCCAGCGACCTGCTTGTTTGTCACAACTATGTTTTGGTTGAAACACTGGCTCTTTTGCAGAACCGCTTCGGAATGAGAGCAGTACGAGTTTTTAGCGAAGATGTTCTTCCGGTCGTTCACATCGAGTGGATTGACGAGACAACTCATAACACTGCTATTAATGCTTTAATCACAGCAGCCAAAAGGGACCTTAGCTTAGTCGACTGTGTCAGTTTTGAGATTATGCGCAAATTGGGGATAAAAACTGCATTTACTTTTGATTCTCACTTTGCTAAACAGGGCTTCAATTGTATCCCGTAATTTTAAACCGTGAATTTTAGTATTTAGGTTCTGGCTAATGAAAAAAACGATTTACATATTTTCCAACGGAGAACTAAAACGTAAGGGAAACACAATCTTCTTCGAAAAGGAAAATGGCTCTAAGAACTACCTCCCTATAGAAAATACTAAGGAATTAATGATTTTTGGCGAAGTTACCCTAAATAAAAAACTTCTTGATTTTCTAAGCCAAAAAGAAATCATTCTTCATTTTTTTAATTATTATGGTTATTACTCGGGCACTTACTATCCTCGCGAACACTACAATTCAGGGTATATGACCCTAAAACAAGCAGAACACTATCTTGATGAAAACAGGCGCTTGGTTCTTGCGAAATTGTTTGTAAAGGGTGCGATTTCAAACATTGAGAAGGTTTTAGGCTACTACAACAGCAGGGGGATCAATCTGTCGAACACTATCAATGCCATAGAACCTCTAAGAAATAATCTCCAAGAAAGTGGTTCATGCGAAGAATTAATGGCTTTTGAGGGGAACATTCGAGACATATACTATCGCTCCTTTGGAGAAATTATAAGGAGCGAAGACTTTTCCTTTGAATCACGAACAAAGAGACCGCCTGAAAATCGACTTAATGCATTGATAAGTTTTGGAAACTCTCTTCTATACACCATTGTTTTAAGTGAAATATATAAAACTCACTTAGATCCAAGAATCGGCTTTCTTCATGCTACCAATTTCAGGCGTTTCACTTTGAATCTGGATGTAGCTGAAGTCTTTAAACCTATTCTGGTAGATAGGCTAATTTTTACTTTATTAAACAAAGGAATGATTCAAAGGAATCACTTTGAGGAAAAACTGCAAGGTGTCTACTTAAAAGAAAATGGAAGAAAAATATTTGTCGAACAATGGGACGAAAAACTTAAAACTACAATTAGACATCCACGCTTAGGTAGAAATGTATCATATCAAAGGCTAATTCGACTTGAGCTTTACAAAATCGAAAAACACTTGATTGGTGAAGAATTTTACAATCCTTTTGTGGCAAGGTGGTAAAGTGTATGTGATATTGGTCTACGATGTTAACGTTAAGCGAGTAAATAAGGTGCTTAAGACTGCACGCAGATATTTGCATTGGGTCCAGAATTCAGTTTGTGAAGGGGAATTAACTGAAGCAGGTTACGAAAGACTTAAGGCTGATTTAAGAAAGGTTGTTAATGAAGAAGAAGATTCGGTCATCTTCTATCTATTAAGAACTACAAAATATTCAAAAAGGGAATTGATAGGCGTGAAAAAAGGTGGAGAAGAAATGATCCTATGAGAGCGTTGTCAAACCCAGGTAATGTAATTTCCACTTGAGATCGACGCCCAATTTGACTTTATTTTTGTCATTTATGTTTGCTAAAATAATAAAAAGAACAGCCAAACAGGAATTGCACCTTGAAAAACGTTAAAAATAGATAGAATAAAATGGGTTGCGAGCCTACCTATAAGGGATTGAAACCAAACTCTTTGTGAAGAAGCTCGTGAAAAGCTAAATGTTGCGAGCCTACCTATAAGGGATTGAAACATAAGATTCCCGAAGACGAGATTGCAGCGACGATAAGTTGCGAGCCTACCTATAAGGGATTGAAACACTTCTTCTGCTTCCTGAGAATAAATCACCACCTCAGTTGCGAGCCTACCTATAAGGGATTGAAACCGTCATCCGCCCAACGACTTTGAAATAACCCTCCAGGTTGCGAGCCTACCTATAAGGGATTGAAACATGCTATAACTTGCTTATCATCTTTTTGAATCTCTAGTTGCGAGCCTACCTATAAGGGATTGAAACTTGTTATACTTCTCTTCATTCAACAAAACTTCCAAGTTGCGAGCCTACCTATAAGGGATTGAAACCGGGTTTTAGAGACATCATAGAGAACAGAGTCTTTTGTTGCGAGCCTACCTATAAGGGATTGAAACTGCGTCATTCGAGGCTTTAATCTCTTCATACAAAGAGTTGCGAGCCTACCTATAAGGGATTGAAACGCAAACGAAGGAGTTGTTGATTACTATTTAGAAAAGTTGCGAGCCTACCTATAAGGGATTGAAACTGTCTCGCTCAACAGAAGCCTCAAGATTTAGAGCAGTTGCGAGCCTACCTATAAGGGATTGAAACACACCGGTATCTCTATAATAGATAATGAAGATAGTGGTTGCGAGCCTACCTATAAGGGATTGAAACTCTCCCAATTCCAGCTTACCCAGAAGAAAGTCCCTGGTTGCGAGCCTACCTATAAGGGATTGAAACAGCTATGCTCAAAAGCAAACAGTCGATTTAAGCCTCGTTGCGAGCCTACCTATAAGGGATTGAAACCAGATATTCTGGTAATTTTACGTATAAATCGTTTCAGTTGCGAGCCTACCTATAAGGGATTGAAACTGCCTTGACCCTGAGGCGCAAGAAATTGACGTATCAGGTTGCGAGCCTACCTATAAGGGATTGAAACTTAGTTTCGCAAGCGGTTCACCCACAAGCCCTGTTCGTTGCGAGCCTACCTATAAGGGATTGAAACCTCGCCCGAATGCAGAATAAGAGCAAAAGACAAAAGGGTTGCGAGCCTACCTATAAGGGATTGAAACAAAGATATCCCGAAATAAAAAGAGTTTTAATAATCATGTTGCGAGCCTACCTATAAGGGATTGAAACTCAGTATCCTTTAATCCAGAGATATATTCCTTTGTGGTTGCGAGCCTACCTATAAGGGATTGAAACAAAATCAGATGAGGATAATAGGGGCATTATGATTGAGTTGCGAGCCTACCTATAAGGGATTGAAACTCCATGTCTTATGATAGAATGAAATCTAATTTAGAAGTTGCGAGCCTACCTATAAGGGATTGAAACACGTTTTCCTTAATAATTGTTCGGTAAATCCGCATTGGTTGCGAGCCTACCTATAAGGGATTGAAACCCGACGCTTGAAGTGGATTACCCTATCGTTGAATTGGTTGCGAGCCTACCTATAAGGGATTGAAACGGGATTGAAACAAAGCGCACAAAGATAACCGGGAAGGTTGCGAGCCTACCTATAAGGGATTGAAACCAAAGTTTTGTAATATTTTAGGCATACCGGAAAAGTGTTGCGAGCCTACCTATAAGGGATTGAAACTTTGTAATAAAGGGCGTTTCTACTGATAACAAAACAGTTGCGAGCCTACCTATAAGGGATTGAAACTCGATAGGCCATTTCTCAATTCTCATCTGACCTCCTGTTGCGAGCCTACCTATAAGGGATTGAAACCCAAATCAAACTTTTTCATTTTCTCAAGACAGTCTCGTTGCGAGCCTACCTATAAGGGATTGAAACCCAAATCAAACTTTTTCATTTTCTCAAGACAGTCTCGTTGCGAGCCTACCTATAAGGGATTGAAACCATTTGTAAACGAACTCCAAGTGCCATTGTAAAGATATGGTTGCGAGCCTACCTATAAGGGATTGAAACTTTAATTCAAAAGTTCGATAACGAAAAGAATTTAGAGTTGCGAGCCTACCTATAAGGGATTGAAACATTCAAAAGACGGTTTGCTTGTTTTTGTGCTTTTTAGTTGCGAGCCTACCTATAAGGGATTGAAACTAGAAAATCTTATTAACGTTGATTTGCTGATTATAGAGTTGCGAGCCTACCTATAAGGGATTGAAACTCGCATTCGATTGGCGCAAACCGTATATTTGTTGCAGTTGCGAGCCTACCTATAAGGGATTGAAACATCTTATCGTCTATTGATGTAACTATATCCTTTACCTGTTGCGAGCCTACCTATAAGGGATTGAAACTAGTTTCGCCCCGGACTTCCTCAATCGAATCTATAAAGTTGCGAGCCTACCTATAAGGGATTGAAACACTTCCCGGTTATCTTTGTGCGCTTTGTCTCAATCCGTTGCGAGCCTACCTATAAGGGATTGAAACTCACTATCAAGGACGGCTTCTACTGGCTTGTGAGCACGTTGCGAGCCTACCTATAAGGGATTGAAACATAGCGTATGGTAATGAACATGCCTTTGATGAAGCGTTGCGAGCCTACCTATAAGGGATTGAAACTCTCCTGATTCGTGTAGTGTTTTTAGGAGCTGATGAGTTGCGAGCCTACCTATAAGGGATTGAAACATGAACTTGCTAAAGAGATTGGAGGAAATGTGTACCTTGTTGCGAGCCTACCTATAAGGGATTGAAACTCTTGTGCGAATTAACAAACTTACTAAAATTCTTCCCGTTGCGAGCCTACCTATAAGGGATTGAAAC
>Ga0315298_1002330_pt1 | contig 32435 bp, 31 predicted proteins | sample WHS_1_MG_FD_203077 | JGI IMG/M metagenome (GOLD analysis project Ga0315298, IMG submission 203077) | Extremophilic microbial mat communities from Washburn Hot Springs, YNP, Wyoming, USA - WHS_1_MG | ecosystem: Environmental > Aquatic > Thermal springs > Hot (42-90C) | place: USA: Wyoming... | reverse complement strand
ATGAAGCCTTCTGCGAATAGATCACCTAGGGCTTCTTCTGCTAGATTGAGGCTTGATGCGCTTACTATTAGGAGCTTTGAGCCTTGGTGGAGTACAGTCATGTATAGACCATCTATGTGTAGGATTTATCCATCTTTGGTGGAGGATTCTTTTAGTAAGCTTTCTGTGAGCATCTGGTCAACGATCTCTGCTTGCTCAGCATTAGCAAGGTTGATCTGCCAGTAGAGTAGATGATCTTTCTCAGCGAGGTAAAGGGTGGAGTTATCCCCAGACCAATAGGATGCTATTTTAGGTGCATCTGCAGAACCTATTGTGCGTGTTAAGAAGAGGTTGAAGAAGTAAGCGCCTAGAACATCTGGGTAGTAGATGCTCCAGCCTGATGTAGGAGGGGCTGGATTCTGGGGGTAGATAGGCTTGTAGCCGCTCAAGTAGAGTTGGGGGTTCATTATTTCGGCTGTGGAAGAGGGTGGGTTCAAGTGTGCTTGATCTAAGCCAGCCCAGCCTCCTGCGAGGTATAGTGCGTAAGCGAACCGTTCTCCGAAGATGTATGGAAAGTATGTTAACCTATCTATGAGCAGAGTATTTGACCAACTTCTAGGCTGCTCAAATTGTGGTTGGGTTAGAGACATTCTGCCGGTCTTGTTCGATGTGTATAGATCTGCTACAAGATCAGCCTCGCCCTCCACGAATGCACTCCAAGCGAGCTGAGAGTCGAAGGATATAAGCTGAGGTTGCTTAACTCTACCATATTGGAGGATATGCACATATTCGTGAGCAAGCAGTCTTTTACTATCTTCGGAGCTGGGGTTGAGGTAGTCTTTAACTATGTATAGTGTGTATGCTGAGGAGGCTGCTAGAACAAGCCCGGCCTTCTCCCTTTCATAGCTGCGTATGGAGAAGTCTTGGGGGGCTAGGAGTAGTGCTTTATAAAGGGCTTCTCTTGCTGCCTTTAACGCATCAGTTTCTTCTTCAGTCTTTCTTTCAAAGAAGTGTTTGTCAACGATCTTGAGGACTATTGGCTCTGTTGTGGTGAGGTTGCGCAGTTTGGTTACGTCCGCCTTCACTTCTTCAAAGAGCTTCTTAACCTCCGCATCGTATTGATCTGGTTTGTTCGCTTGGTTTAGGTAGATGGTTGCTGCTGAGAGCAGCGTAGCAAAGATGATAATTGAGTAGACCGCTTTCCTTAGCTTTGGCTTCAAGTATGTGGTTAGAGGGGGTTAAAGCATTTAACTTTTAACTTATAAGTGGATGTGTATGGAGAGTGTTGATGTAGGCAGCCTACCTTTTCAAGGCGATAGTGAAGCGCTGAGAAGAGGCGCTGAAGGTGAGGCTGATCAAGAATACTTCGAGAAGACAGTGGTCGAATATTATGTTGGGAAGCTGAAAGCTGGGTTGGATGTCGCAACTTACCCTCAGCTGAGAGATATGTGCACCATGTTTCTTGATGACCTTTACGGTTTGATCAAGGTTGAGAATAGATATGCTGTTGTGGAGACGATCAAACCTAAGCGTAAGAGCATAGCTGAAGTGCACGCTATATTCAAGCATTCCAAAGAAATCTTTGAGGAGGTGGGGAGATCTTTTAAGATGAGAGTCTGTTTAACAGGACCCTATACGCTTGCATCCTATCTTATCGAGCCTGATGTAGAGCAGATCTTAAGTTTAGGAGAAGCGTTGCATAAGATAGCTGAGGGTTCACTTCTGCGTGACAGATATGGTTGTGTTGCGATGCTTTGCATAGAGGAGCCTCTGCTTGGGGTCGTAGACGACCCTAGGCTTGATTACGGTGGAGGTTGGGGTGAGGCGCTTCTAAAAGGTTGGAACAGGGTCTTCTCTGCTGCATCTGCTCAGGGTATCGTGTGCGCGATACACCTTCATAGCACATCTAACCGAATCTTTTGGGATGCAGATAGGCTTGAGGTAATCGAGACCGAGTCTGATGACCCCATCTTAAGTTCGGAGAAGACAAGAAGCCTACTGGAAAAGTATGACAAGAGGCTTAAAGCGAGCATCTGCATAACCGACACAAATAAGCTTGCTGAAAAGGCTGCTGAGCATTCACCAAGATACAATAGCCTACCGAAGGAGGAGAGGATAGGTCAGATCTGGGCTGACATAAAGCGAGGAAAGGAAGATCCATCAATTCTTCTAGAGAGCGAAGAGGAGATTCAATCTAGGCTTAAGCAGATAGTTGCTCTAATAGGTAAAGAGAATATACCTTATGCAGGTCCAGAATGTGGGTTAAAAGGGTTCTTTAACATAGACACTGCACTTCGCTACCTTAAGAGGTGTGGTGATGTGGTGAAAAGATTTGCCAAAGGCTAAACCTAATCCTATACTATTCGAAATAAACACAATACTATGGTTCAACCAGCTTAGAGAAGTGTACGGTGCTGATCTAACTTTATCCAATGTGCCTTACGAGGAGTGGCTCAGACTTAAGAAGCTGGGCTTTGACTTTGTGTGGCTTATGGGTGTCTGGAAGCGAAGCAGAAGGAGTGCTGAGATAGCAAGTGGTATCGATGCGCTTAAGGCGCAGTATCGGTTCGCCCTCCCAGATTGGCAGCAGGAAGATGTTGTGGGTTCACCCTACGCTGTTCAGTCATATGAGGTTGACCCACTACTTGGAAATATGGATGATCTGAGATTAGTTAAAAAGATTCTCAATGAACTCGAGATGGGGCTCATCCTCGATTATGTTCCTAATCATCTAGCTCTTGATCACCCGTGGGTATTCGAGCATCCAGAATACTTTGTTCAAGCGGATACAGAAGAGTTCAGTAAAGAGCCCTCCAAATACCTAGAAGTAGATCTTGAATCAGGCACAGTATATATTGCGCACGGTAGAGACCCCTATTTCCCACCTTGGACCGATACTGTTCAACTCAACATATACAACGAAGAGGCTAAAGATGCTTTGATCAAGACTCTAAGATCGATCTCAGATTACTGCGATGGGGTTAGATGTGACGTAGCCATGCTTCTACTGAATGATGTCTTCCAAAGAACTTGGGGGCATCTGCTCAAGAAAGGTGGTTGGGAGGCTAAAGAAGAGTTTTGGTCAGAAGCAATATCAGAGATCAAAAAAGCGAAACCAGAGTTCATTACGATCGCTGAAGTCTACTGGGGGCTTGAAGACCGCATGCTAAAGCTCGGCTTTGATTACGCCTACGACAAGAATCTATACGATAGCCTACTGAACGAGCAGATCGAAAGCGTAAAGCGCATCTTATCAATCGACCAAGCCACACAGAGCAGATATGTTAGGTTCACAGAGAACCACGATGAACTCAGGGCTGTGAACGCATTTGGGCGTGAAAGGTCGATGGCGGCTTCTCTTATAGCCTACGCCCTACCATCTATGAGGCTACTACATCAAGGCCAGATAGAGGGGAGAAAGATAAGAGCCCCCCTACAGCTTAAGAGAATAGCTGACGAACCAGTAGACAGTGAGATACAGAAATTCTATACCACCCTACTCACTGCTCTAAGCAGCGACGCACTACACTACGGTAAGTGGGCACTCCTGGGGGTTGAAGGAGCTCAGACCGTCTTCAGCTGGTTATGGGAACTGGGGATGAACCGCGCCTTCATCTGCGTAAACTACGCTTCAAGAGAAGCTGTGTGCAGCATCAAGTTGGGTGAGCAGTTTATGAAGGACATATTTAATGCAAGGGTGTCTTTGAGAAGAGGTGTTTACATAAATGAAGTGGATACCGAAGGTTACATAAAGGTGCGGTTAGAACCCTATGCACTCTGGTTAACCTTAGCTTGATAGCGCCTCATTCGCCTAATCAACAGAATAAATGGTGGGATAGAGCATAACTCAAACACAACTGAGAAGGCGACCAAGTGCCAATAGCCGACACCGTAAAGCCAACCCATGGTGCTTCCACCTATGAACCAAGATAAACCGAGGACCGCATTTAGCGCGCCGAATCCTGCACCCCTTTTAGTCGCCGTCAAGATCTTGGCAACACCAGCCCTCAGAATGGTCTCGTGCATACCCATTACAACACCCCAAAGGAGCGAAGCTGAGGCGATAAGAAGCTGTTTCTCAGTGAAGGCAAGTGGAGCTACTAAAGCGGTGAAGATAGGTATCGCAGCCAAAAGGCTGAGCCCGAATCTATCAAAGTAGCGCCCAACAGCAACAGCGGCTACAGCATCAAAACCCATAGCCAGAGAGTAGAGTAGAGGTATTGTAGCATCGGCGAAACCAGAGGCGCTCATATGGTAAGCGATCAGCTGGTAAGGTGCGAAGCCAGCAACGCTAAGACAAACAAACAGAAGGTACGCCCTAAAAACACTAGCACCCTCACCAGCCTGAAGACCTTCAGATACCTTCTCCATACGCTCAGGTTTAGGGTGAGCCCGAGCGACTAGAGATAGTGTGATTAGAGCTAACGCAGCAGGCACAGCCAATAGAGCGAATCCTTCACGGTAACAGCCTCCGGAAAGGAATATCGCGGCTACTATGAGTGGGCCTAGGATTGCACCTACTTGATCCAGAACTTCGTGTAGAGCATAGCCTTTACCTAAGCCTATGTTTGAAGATGCGTATGAGAGGACTACGTCTCGGGCAGGCGTTCGGATGGCCTTACCTAATCGCTCAGCAAAGATCAGTAACGCAGCGATCTCCCATCTACCGGCAATGGCCAAAAGCGGGACAGAGACGAGGTTAATGAAGTAGCCTAAGATGGTTATCGACCAATATCTCTTAAACTTATCAACCAGAGAGCCTGAGGCCAAACGGAAGGCATATCCGAGCAGCTCGCTAAACCCGCTCACGAACCCGACTGTGAAGGCAGAGGCGCCTAGGATAGCGAGGTATGGGCCGACGATGCCTCTAGCGCCTTCGTAAGTTACATCAGCCAGCAGACTGACCAACCCTAGAAGCAGAACTAGGTGTAGGGCTTTGCTGCGCAGATCACTATCCAAACCAAGAGAGGTTATAGGAAAAGGTTTAGAAGCTTTTCGCATCCAAGAGAATGGCGATGGGTTCAGAACCTTTCTACCACGTTAGAGTTAGAACGGGAGAGGTAGGGACACTAGCTCTACTCCCAGGAGACCCGGCTAGGGTTAAAGTGATCGGTGAATATCTTAAGGATAGTAGGATCATAGCTTCACATAGAGAGTTTGTAGTGCTCAACGGCTATCTAGATGATCAACTGATCACAGTATGCTCAACAGGCATAGGAGGGCCTTCTACATCAATCGCTGTTGAGGAGTTATCTAGGGCTGGTGTTAAAACGATGATTAGAGTAGGCACCTGCGGCTCGATTCAAAGAGCGGTTAAAATTGGCGATCTGGTAGTAGCATCAGCGGCGGTAAGGCTTGACGGGGTCACGAAACAGTATGTTATGCCAGAGTACCCTGCTGTATCAAACCCTCAAGTCGTTTACGCTCTTGCGAAAGCAGCTAAGGAACTTGGCTTCACATTCCATATAGGCATATGCGCCTCAACCGATGCTTTTTATGTCGGTCAGGGCAGACACGGCTTCCAAGGCTTCCGCACACCAGAAAGTAGAAGTATATCTTCTCTGATGCGTAAGCTAAGAGTTCTATGCTTCGAAATGGAGGCTTCAACGATATTCACCCTAGCCAACCTTTATGGGCTTAGGGCTGGAGCGGTCTTCGTAGCTATACCAGCAAGAGCGTCAGATCCGAATAGGCAGAGCCAAGAGCAGAAGGTCTCTAAGACAGCGGTTGAGGCGCTACGCATACTGATGCGCTGGGATAAAGAAGCAGATGGTGAAATATGGGTGCCCAGCTAGGTAGAGGAGTTCTCGTAAGGCTGTTGGCTGCGATGAGAGTAGGTGAGATGGAGCTAAAGGGGCTCAAAGATGAGGCTGGGCTGCAGGAGCAGCTCTTTAGAGAAGCCTGCACACTACTTGCGTCTAATAGAGTCGGTTATTGGGGTGAGAGTTCAGTTACCTTCAGTAGGGGTGATAAGATGAAAGCAGCTATACTACTCTGCAAACTTGGTGAGCCGCTTGAGATAGTGTCAAGGACACTTTCTTGGTCTGAATTTGAGGACATGGTGTCAACCCTTTTGGAGAGCGTGGGCTACGATGTGAAAACGAGGCTTAGACTTAGAGAACCTAGATGCGAAATCGACGTGGTGGCCGCTAAAGAGGATTTAGCTCTGGTTATCGATTGTAAACATTGGAGGAAGGTCTTGGGGCTTTCAACTCTTCGCACTGTAGTCGAGGATCAGATCTATAGGACTAAGGCTCTCGCTTCTAGCGGACTAAACCACATAAGGAGATGTGATAAATTTCTACCAATCATCTTGACACTCTACAGCGAAAGATTCACTGTCGTAAATGGTGTTCCAATCGTGCCGATTAATCTCCTCTCTAGCTTCGTTACAGAGGTAAGAGGCTACTTGAGTGAGCTGTATGTGATCAACCTAGCGAACGAGCCTACTAGGGTCAGAGAGGGGTAGAGTCATCACACTAGTGTATTCATCGAGGTGCTGAAGCACTCTACTAGGCATAGCGTCCTCCACGCTGAATGCTGAAAGCCTGCCAAGAGGTAAGGGCGTTGAGATCAACCCAGTCTTATAGTGCATAGATAAAGGTGCTCTAACATCACCCATGGGTTTGAGGAGCGACCAGTCTACTAGGATCTGCTTTGCCCTCTCCTCTTTGTGAGCAACCTTGGAGGTGGTGAAGCCCTCTTGCAGATTTTTGATGTGTTTGAATCTATCAGCCAGATCTTTATCTGAGCGAAGCATCTCTTCAAGTCTGGCTTGGGTCTGGACTGCTATCTCTCTGTACACCTTAAATAGATCGCCTCTATCTTTAAGAGGTGAATTATCTAGCCTAGCCCAGATCTGGAAACCCCTTGAACCGCTGAACTTAACCATAACACCAATACCTGATTCTATGAGCATCTTAGCCAGCCTATAGGTGACTTCCTTCAGAAGCTGAAACCCCTCTTCTGCTTCGATGATCTTCTTCCCCGCATCAAGGTCCAGCACAAAGAAGTCGGGTTCGTTAGAGTTAAGGGAATGGATATAGGGTATGAAGTCGATGCAGTGGTCATAAACCAACTCCATAAGCTTCTCTTTGCTCCCAATCGTTAAAAGCTGGGGCTTCGGTTTATACCTGGAATATCTTACGAAGATCGCCTCCACTTCTTTCAGAGGATCCTTTTTACCAGAAAAGACCTTTACAGCGGACACAGCCCTATTCAAGAGGAAGGGCATCATGTAATCAGCTACCTTAGGGTAATAATCTTTAGCAACCCAGACCCGTAGGTAAGATGTGTTCAGTAGGGAGCCTTCGCGTTCAGCTGCCCTCTTCACCACCTCATCTAGGAACTCGGTTTTGGCGAAGCCTTCGCCTGCTTTAACCACAAACCTCCTGTTGAGCAGACCATCTAAAGCGTGCTGAACCTCCTCCACTGTAATCCTCCTTTGCTCAGCAGCCTCAATATCCCTAGCAACCTTCGAGTAAAGATGCTCAAAGTCAACAGTTTTACCCGGCTCCTTTATCGCTAATAGTAGCGCAAGCCTCTCTTCGATACTAGCCTTCACACCAACCCACCTGACTATGGAGTCTCAGACTAATGCCTTATCCTCACACATCAGACTAACTCTGATCAATCATCGACTCCGCACTATGTTTGTTTAAGTTAGATATTAGTGTTAAACTTTAGCAAAGGCTTTAGACCGTTTCAGCATACCCTGGGGTGTGCAACAGAAGAAGGCTCAGCTCTTACCCGCCTTTGCGCTAGGGCATTCAGTCCACCACCTATACACAGCTATAATACCCGCCCTACTACCAGTCTTCAAGAGCACATTCAACTTGACATACGTTGAGGCAGCTCTGCTACCAACAGCCTTTCAAGTGGGTTTAACAGCACAGATCGTAGTAGGCATCTACTCAGATAGAGCAGCAAAACGCAGCATAATAGTCTCTGTAGGATTAGCGGCTACAGCAGTAGCCATAGCGGCATTAACACTAGCCCAAACATACCAACTTCTCTTGGCAACTTCTTTTCTAGCCGGGGTTGCAGCGAGCACCTACCACCCTGCTGGCACAACCCTTGTGACAGAACACTACCCACGGAAGATAGGTTTCGCGCTAGGGATACACGCTATAGGAGGAGGGGTAGGCACATCCATAGGACCAATTATGCTAGGTGCATTAGCAGCATTATTGAGCTGGCAGGAGGCGCTCTACCTCATAGCTCTACCAGGTCTTCTGACCTCGCTCATCTACTCTAAGTTAGTTAAGGATGTTGCTGTAATTGAGAGAGGTAGACAAAAGCAGGTTACATCAAGAGAAGGCTCGATCAAAGAAGCGGCACCTATACTAACGATCTTTCTAGCAGCTTATTTGATGGGGCAGTTCGCTGCTGAAACAACAGTAGACTTCATACCACTCTACCTTACAACAACCTTCCTTATAGCAGCATCCACCGCAGCCATACTGCTGGGTTTGATGCGCATACTGGGGGTAATCGGCGGACCACTTGGTGGCGTCATGGTGGATAGACTGGGTTCAAAGCGCATCCTCAGCCTCAGCTTCTTCGGTCAAGCAGCCTGCATACTGCTCCTGCTGCAAGTACAGGTAGGCGAAGCCCTCTACATACTACTCGCGCTGATAGGTCTCTTCTTCGCCATTCAAATACCAGCTGGCAACGCATACCTCGCTAAACTTGTGCCAGAAAGAAAACGCGGCACCGCCTACGCACTCTTCTTCACAGCAAGCGTAGCCTGGGCTGCCCTTGTTCCACCGATCTCGGGAGCAATCATTCAAGCTTACAGCTTCCAAGCGGCGTTCACAACCGCTGCATTGGTTTGCGCAGCCGGAGCCTTAGTTATGTTATTCTTAAAGGAGAAGTAGATGGAAAATATTTAGGTATCATCTAAACCCACCCTTCTATGAGCCCCGGTAGCTTAGCCCAGCAAAGCGCCTGCCTCGTAAGCAGGAGATCGCGGGTGCAAATCCCGCTCGGGGCTTTCAACCTCCAATCTACCTTATCAGGAACACAAGCTCTTGTAGGAATATTCCTAATCACAACCATCGTTACTCCGATAGCATTCTTCATCAGAGGGAAGAGAAGGAAGACGTGAGATCACCTACTCTCTACCACCCTAGTGCTAATCCTCTTACACATAACCTCGAGCTTCTCCTAACGATGCCTCTAGCCCACTTAACCTTCTACTGAGCTCTTTCAAAGTAGATGGATAAAATCTTTAATTTGAGATAGGATTTTGTATATTGTCTAATGGGTGCAATCATATTGGAACGCGATAGCTTTAATATTCTTGGTGTAGTATCTGTTACGACGCTTGCATCATTTCTTACTGGCTTAAATGCCAGGCTGGCTGTAGTTGGCTTACCAGTTATAGCGCATGAATTAGGCGCCGATCTTGATACTATTTTGTGGATTATTCAAGGCTTCATGCTAGGTTCCACGATAATCCAGTTGATTGTTGGCAGGTTATCTGATTTGTTTGGTAGAGTTAAACTTTTTAATCTTGGTTTTCTTATATTTACTACCGCTGCCGTTGTTGCTGGTTTTTCGCCTAATTCGTTTATTCTTATTTTAGCTAGAATCATACAGGGAACGGGTGCCGCTTTTCTTATGACTCTTAGTGTAACAATATTGACTGATAATGTGCAGAAAAATAGGCTGGGAACTTGGCTTGGTATAAATCAGGTTGCTTGGAGAGGTGGTGCTGTTGTAGGCTTGTCACTTAGTGGTGTGATAATTGATTATTTTGGATGGAGATGGATTTACTTGTTTTATGTTCCATTAGGTTTTGGTTTCTATATATGGAGTGCACATACGTTAAAGGAAGTGTATAAGCCTACTGAGAAACCTAATCTTGATAAAGTTGGTTTCATACTTTTCACAGTTTTCCTTACATTTATATTGATTGCATTATCTCTTCTCGCTTTTGGGACAGCGTTTCTCACCTTAGCCTCAATTCTCTTATTTGCGTCAATTCTGTTTTTTGTGTCTTTCGTTTTCTGGGAAAATAGGATACCTTGGCCTGCACTTGACCTATCACTATTTGAGATATGGCCTTTCAGCGGAGGAATTATTTCACAGTTTCTCTACTCTATAGGCTTCGGAGCCTCAACAACTCTTTTAGTCCTATACCTTGAGGTTGTTAATGGTCTTTCCGCTACCCTAACAGGTTTTCTACTCATCCCTTTTGAACTTTCATACTTGATATTTGGTGTTTTAGGCGGTAGACTGTCTGACAAATATGGTTATGTGCCTATTGCATCGTCTGGATTACTTGCTTCCGCAATAGCATTTTATGGGCTATCTACGATTGCGCCGGAATCGAGCTTGAATTTTGTAATGTTGTGTGAAATATTGTTTGGTTTTGGTGCTGGACTTTTTATTGCACCTAACACTAGTTCGATAATGTCGTCTGTGCCTTTAAGCAAAAGGGGGGTGGCCTCAGCATTAAGAGCAGTATCCTTTAACATTGGATTTGTTTTGAGCCTTAATGTGGCAATCATCTCAATGGTAGAGTTTATACCATATGATGTTGCTTCAAGGCTTATAATGGCGGAAGGCTTTATAACGAATAGTGGAGAATCCCTTATGGATTTATCAAATGCCTTATCCAAATCCTTTGGTATGCAAGCCTTAGCCATGGCTTTAGCAATACCCTTTACCCTGACAAGGAGCATCCATCATCTAAGGAACCTTTTGACCCGAAAAAAAGGTGAGAAATACACGCCTGGATCCGCCTAAAGAAGCTAATAGCATCAGACAAAGAGTGTGCCAGAACCTATAGTGTGTTGGCGTGTAGGCTTTCCCGACTCTAATCTTTCTTGACATTTAGCGATAAAAGAATCTACTTTGCAAGATAGCGGATCAGATGCATCGCTTCTTAGCCTCTTTAACAAGCTCCAGAATCAGGTCGTCTAAGAATTTTTCAAAAGCTTCATGATTTGTTGATTTGAGAAACTTATTCCGCTCTATGTCTTCTCTTACCTTCTCTAAGAATTGATCTTTCTCAGCTTCAGGCAGATAATCCTGTATCTTCAGAACCTTGCCAAGCGCATCTATTAGCCTAAAAGTTCCATAGGACGGAGGCTCTTCTAAGCAACCTCTTGCGCTCGAGGCCATATATGCTGCGAGCTCAAGAAGATAATTGTATACAGGTCTTTTTTCTGTATTACTCACTTTTAAGCACCACCATCTGCCCAACTTGCGCCGTATTTATTCAGATAGGTGATCTCTTCAATCTTCCGTTTAGGTGGAGGTTTGGGCTGCGCCTTTGGATGCCCTAATGCGACTATCAACTCAGGCTCGGCTTTCGCTGGAATCTCAAGGATTTCTTTTAACGCTATTCTAGAGAATGATCTGATAACACAGGCACCCAAACCTAGAGCGTGTGCTGCAAGGAGCATATTCTCAACAGCCATAGCGCAATCAGCTATCCTGGTGTAGCTTCTACCAACTTCGCCTCCCTCCTTCTCATAAACTTCAAGATCAGAGCACACTACAATAGCTGAAGGGGCATTACTCAGAAATCCAGGTGAAAAGATTCTGACTAGTTTAAGTATATGTGGATCTGCTACAACGATGAATCTCCATCCTTGAAGATTAGAGCCCGAGGGAGCTAATCTTGCGGCATCAAGGATTCTTGTAAACATCTCCTTGGATATCTCTTCTTCGGTAAAGCTGCGGATACTACGCCTGTTCATTATAGCCTCGAAGACATCCAAACTCTATCGGAAACGAATGGAATCACTTGGTAATTAAACATTTATTATTATCCAAGTTTTGTATACTTAAGGGGATTATGCGGTGAAAGACGATGAGATTTTAGAGGAGTTAAGACGCATAAGAGCGCTTTTGGAGCCTAAACCTGCGCCACCTCAGCCTAAGGGTTTGTGGGCCGAATTCTTGGATTTCATCTCGAAGTACAAGGTTATGGGTATGGCTGTTGCCTTCATCCTAGGGCTATACCTCGGAGCGCTAGTCAAAGCCTTGGTTGACGACATAATAATGCCGATTGTGCAGTTTGCTACACCAAATGTAGCTTGGGAAGCTATAGAGATTGGCCCCTTCCGCGTTGGCCACTTTGTAGGCTCGGTCATCACGTTCATCATTATAGCGTTCGTGGTCTTTCTGCTAGTGAAGGTAAGTAAGAGATTCAAGATAGAATAGAGAAGCAGATGCAGTAATATGCATTCGATTAGCTGTGCTGGTCTCTTACCGGCTTTTCTAACCCTTTGGGCCACCAGTTCCACTTCTTCGCGATGACTATTATGGATGGGTTAAGGAAGATTCGCATGAAGAATGTGTCTATGTATATTGCGAGGCCTAGGGCGAAGCCCATCTCTTTGAGCACTAGGTTGGGGCTGAGCATAAGGCTTGCTAGTGCTGAGCCTAAGATCAATCCGGCTGCTGTGAGCACTAGGCCTGTCCTTTCTACCGCGTTTACCACTGCTTCTTCGTCGCTAAGTCCCTTCATAGCTTCCTCCTTGACTCTTGTTATGAGGAAGACATCGTAATCTACCCCCAGCCCCATCAATACGGAAAAGGTGAGTAATGGTGTTAGCCAATATATTCTTGCACCTAACCCGTATTGGAAGACTAAGGTGAGTATAGCTATAGACCATATTGCGCTCATAGCAGTGGTGGCTAGCAGCCTAAGTGGGAGCATAACCGAGCCTAGGGCTATTAGGAGGATTATGAAGATGCCTATACACGCTACTGGTATTATTGTGTAGAAGAAGTCTCGGTTTATCGTGCTCGTCAAGTCAAGGTAGAATGCTGCACTCCCTCCTACTAAGATTTCAGCACCGCTTAAAGCACCTTCATCTTTAGCGGCTTCGCTAACCCTTTCTCTAATCGTTTTGATGGTTGTGAAGGCTTCATCTTCTGTGTAGAAGCTCTTTAGGCTGGTTGTTATAACGAAGGTCTTGCCCTCTTCGTCCACGAACCGTCTGATGCTGCTTCTATCAACATTCTCGGGTGCTACATACTCGCCTCTCGGCCTAGTTGGACCGTATGTGTAATCTGAGTAGACTCCATCAAGGTTGGAGATTTCGGTGTGTAGTCTGTCCAAAGCCTGATAGAGGTCTGTTTTGATTCCGCTGTCAGTAAATAGTGGCTCTCGGCTAACCACTACGATCCGCGTCTGGGAAAGGGGTGCAGCGCCGAAGGAGCTGAGTATGGTATCAACACCCCGTTTGGATTCGAATGGTGGAAGCATCTCCAAGTCGCCATATGTAATCGATATAGTGGTGATCACAGCACCTAAAGCTGCTGTAGCTACTAGCCCGATTGCCAGAACCCTCTTCGGCTTTGATACGCAGTAGTGTGCCATTCTTCTGAAGACGGCTAGTCTGATTGCGAAGTTCGGTATGGTTCTCCTAGGCAATAGGATCTTGTCTTTTATGATGGATAGTGTTGATGGGATTGTTAGGAGCGCGCCTATGAGTGTTAGGAGTATGCCTAGGGCTAAGCCTATCCCTATGCTTTGAAGTATGCCTACGGAGGAGAGTGCTAGGCAGCTGAAGCCTATGAGGACTGTCGATGCGCTTAGAATTACTGCGCCTCCTGCGTGTAGGGCTGTTCTTTTAACCGCTGCTGTGTGTTCAATTTTGTTACCTCTCTCTTCGAGGTATCTGAAGATCATGAAGATTACGTAGTCTACACCTGCGCCGAGTATGACTACGCTTATCATACTCCTCAGCAGATAGTATTGTTTGAAGCCTAGCTGAGCGAGGAGAGCCAATAGACCCATTGCTGCGGCGAGCGCTGAGCCTACAGTTAGTAGTGAGAGCGTCGGAACTATTAGTGATGCTATTAACGCTGCGCCTAATATGAAGACCAGCAGTATAGTTACTTTATCGATCACACCTATGTCTTCGGTGTCTTGATTTTTGATGTCGTAGGATAGGGTCATTGGTCCCGTTAATAAGGTTGTGAATCCAGCTTGCTTCGCATCAGTAACTACCTTACGGAGCTCTCCAACCGCTACTATCTGCTCGGCTTCAGATAAGCTGTTGTTGAACCGAATAAGAATAAGCGTGGTTTTGTTATCACCGCTAACAAGCTGGCTGTAGACATCTTTTGGCATGCTATCTGGGAAGGCTGGTGTGGGGAACTTTTTTCTGATCTCTGCGAAAGCCTGTTGGGTTAGGTTCTGGGTAGCAGCATCTAAAGCCTCTGGTGCGGGTTTTCTGCCGAGCTCTAAGCAGATCTGGATTATGCTCTTTTCAAGACCTTGCTCGGCAAGCAGAGTGGCTGTGAACGCTTCTATGTCGTGTTGCGTCGCATCTGATCCTAGGTTGATTAATCTTCTGATTACGCTTTCGCTTAGACCGGATTCATTAGAAGCTACGGAGGATGCTATATCTTCGATTATTTGCTGCCTTGTGGCTGGTTCAGACCATTGGGTTATGTTCATAGCATTATTCAATTCTGTGAATAGTTTTGAGGCTTCACCTACGTTTGTTGGTGTGAAGACGAGTGGAGTTGCTGTGTTTATGGCTGCTTGGGCTTTTGTGTAGAGTAGTTGAGGTTTGAGGTCTGTGAGCTTTATGTATTCTTCTGTGAAGGTTGATGACCAAGATGTGTAGAAGGCTTTGAGGTAGGCTTCGGTAAGAGGCTTCCCCTCCTCGGGTAGCATCTTTAGTGCTGTGTTGTATGCGAGTTCGTTGAGTGGTTTGACTGATATGGGTTGGAGGGGGTTGGTTTGGGCGATCTGCTGGGCTGCTGAGGCCCAAGCTTGGAGGTAGAGGGTTGGGACCCCATACATTACTTGGGCTGCTTCTGTTAGTTTGTCGATTAGTGTGTAGAGTGTTTGGTGTAGGGTTTGGAGTTCGTCTGCTGCTTTGTAGAATTGTTTGTGCGCCTCTGTTAGATTAGCCTTGATTCTCTGCTCTATTTCGCGGTATGTTTCGTTCATCTTAGCCCAGTATTTTGCTAGTATTTCGTCGTAGACTGTGGTTGCGCTTACAACGCCAGCAAACCCCTTTAGATCTTCTCTGCCCTTAGATTCTATAGTCTTGCTTAATGCAGATAGGTAGCCCCTACCCTCCTCCGAGGTTATGCTGCCCTCCTCAGCCTTGACTACTAGGATCTCTGTGTCCCCTTGGTCTAAGCCGATCTTCTCAGATATGATCTGCTGAGCCTTCTTAGCCTCTAGTGTGCTGGGGATGAAGGGGTCTAAGCTGTGCTGGATACGCTCCTCTAAAGCCGGGAGGTTGACACCTAGAACAATTACTACGATGACCCAAAGGGCTATGAGAAACTTGCCTCTTTGGGTGGAGAGAGCTGCATATTTATCGAGCAACTCCACTCACACAACCTACCGCCAAAGAACCTGGTTTAAAAACTCTACTAAAGTACGAGGGATTAAAAGATCAGCTGTAGGATTTTGTTAAACAAAGGTTATGCTTTCACAAAACTCTCTTAGGGCTTTTCGTTCTATCCACCTTCAGCTTTCGAAGCGGATAAGTAGCGTTGTGGAATCAATTTTATCTATGGAAATGTATCGTGGACTAATCCTTGCGTCTATAAACTCCTTCCCTAGTATATTTGATACGTATTCTACCCACTGGTCGTGGAGAAGTGTGGCATAAAACCGCAACACATTCCAACCCCACTTCCAAGAATATGGTAGCGCTTTATCTGTTATACTCGCCTTTAATTTGTATGATAGGCTTTCCTCGACATCTTTAGCAAACTTATCAGTTATTCCATCCAGTGGGGTACTATCCTCATATTTCCTCAAATCAAGTTTAAAGAATTCGATAGCGAATTCTCCACCAGAATTTATAATCCTGTAGCTGTAAAATGGTATTGAGGTATTTGCGATATCTTCGTCATATTGTACGTAATCTTCAAACTCCATTATCGGCAAATGCTGCTCTAATATGAGAAGAACTCCGCTATATTCTAATGCTGCAACAGCGTGCCCTTCTCCTGTGATAGTGTCGAATGTTAAAACATAACTATCTTTAAATCCGAGAGATAGAAGAGCTGAAGCATAAAATATCGCGTAATCACTGCAAACGCCGCTTTTTCGCTCCACGAAGGTTACAGGGTCATATATGTAGCTGTTTGCTGACTCCTTTTTAGTGTAATCGTACACTATGTTGGAGTCTACCCATTCTACAAGATGCCAAACCTTGAAAAGTAAAGGTCTTTCAGAATATTTATCAAAGACGTGTTCGTTGATTCTATAGAATGCTGTTTCGTTAAAGCTCCTTAAGACAACGTCGTAGATGGTGTTGCTCGCTGAAGATGAAGAGAGATATAGGACGTCTGAATAGCCGCTAAACAAAATTCTTTGACTCTCCCTGTCTGCTATGAAATCATAGATCTTGTTATGAGTGAATATTTTAAGTTTGAAAGTAGAAGTGTATTCTTGTGGGAGTCTTTCAAATATTTCTTTTAAGTTGTAGATCTCTTTAGCGTAGCCCCTGCTGATATAAGCATACTCCGCTATAACCGCATTTCTAGTTTCATATGGGACTAGCTGGAACAGCCTCGTACCGTCCTTGAGTGAGATAGAATAAAACGGAACCAATTCCGAACTATAATCTTCAATTATTAGATGAGTAGCATTTTGCGTAAGCCTAAATCCAGTAGAATCGATAGAAGTCACATATCTAGTGGTGGTTGGAGATATGGTTTTATAAGACGGTGAGGTGGTAGATGTTTGTGTATTGGTTAGTGTTGTTAAAGTTTGTTGCAACGTACCCGTTTGGTTTAATCCTCCTTGTAAGGAAGGCCTTAGTGATGGGAAGATTGTTTCTCTAAACAAATATCCTTCGTACACGACAGCTAAGAGAAATATTACAAAAGCGGCAACAGCAACATATTTTGTGCTTTTCTTACGCTTCTTTGATCTTCTATATTTCCTATAATCGCTAAGATCTACTCTCATGCTCTTTTCTCTTTCAAGATACTTGTCTTTCAATGTGCTAAGGGGCTCTTTAGCCTTCCACTGTTCTATGCCCGTGCAGTTGTGCGAGGGAGGTAGCCTATGTTGAGCGCAATAATTTTTCCCACAAAATTTGCATACGAAATATAGAGCCTCTTCAGCACCGCAAAAATCACATCTAACCATACTTGTTAAATCTCTCCTAAAACACAAATATTAATCTATCTTTTCAGCTCACCTTATGTCGCCAAAGGAGCGATACAGCAAAGCTCCTTTAAGTATCTGTGCTGTTATAATCAAAAGGCGTTGGATGACATTGTGGAGAAGATAAGGGAAAGAATCTGTGAGGAAGATGAGGGATTTGTAGAAGGGGCTCGCGTCCTATCTTACCACACTTTATTTGAAAGGTTGCGTGATGTGTTTAAGGGGAGGGTTAAGGCGGCTCTTCTATTTGGTGGGAGGGTTAAAGGCTACGCGCTTAAAGGAGATTACGACATCGCAGTGTACTTTGGTAGGAGCCACAACTTATATGATTTGGGTGAGCTTGTTGTAGATGTGGCGAGAGCCTTGAACATAGGCGAAGAAGAGGTTGATCTCGTTGATCTAGATTCAGCTGCGCCTGAGATTAGGTTAGAGGCTCTGCAGGGCAAACCGCTTTATGTAGAGGACGATTATGTGCTCTTCGAACTCAAGGTTAAAAGCATCCTGAAGCTGCTGGATATGCGGAGTGGACTGCAATCTCTAGAGGGGTCAGCTTGAGTGCTGAAAGATGTCAAGTTGAAATGCGCGATAGAAAACCTTGTAACAGACCAATTAGAAGGAATGGGAAGAAGAATAGGCTCATCAGCACGGTCTTGGGCTACATCAAGAAAAATCGGAGATAGGGAAGATCTAACATTTTAAACAAATTGAAAGCTGGATAGCATCCTCTCCTCAAAGTTAGAAAACATCGATGCGAGATTAGATGACGGCTTTAACTCATCCGTTTTGTAAGAGTTTTCTCGTGCACTTTTATTGCTGCAAGGACGAATGCTGTTGTGAAGGCTATGAGTGCTAAGAAGTCTACTGCGAGTGGGTAAAAGCCCTTGTTTATGAAAAGCTGCCTAACCATATCTGTGAAGTATGTTAGTGGAGAAATTGAAGCTATGACCCTTCCCCACTGAGGGAGCTGTTCCACCGGTACGAACACTCCACTTATGAAGACTAGTGGAAACTTAACAAGAGACGATAGCATCATTGTTGTGGCTGGTATGTCTGTTGGTGGGTAAGCTGAAAGTAACACGCTCAAAGCTGCAAAGCATAGGTTCGCGATTATCAATCCGAGAAGAAGCACTATGAAGTTTAGTGGCTGAATGCCTAAGACTAATGTTAAGGCTAGCGGAATAACTGATATAATAAGGCCGAATATAAAGGATGAGAGCATATCCCCACATATAATTGTCCATAGGGCAACAGGGCAGCACAAAAGCCTTTCAAGGGTTTTTGAGCGCGTCTCCCAAGGTACGATTGAAGGTCCAACAGAGGTTGCTGTGAAGAATGTTGTCATGCCAATCAATCCTGGTAAAACCTCTACAAGTGGTATGTTCCGTCCAATAACGTAGGCTAAAGCAAGAAAAAGCGGGAAAACTAGCCCAAAGACTATTACAGGCCCCTTTAAGTAGTAGATCTTAACGTTCTTTTGAGCTACGACTAGGGAACGCTTAAACTGCTCTGTAAGACTACTCATTGGATGACCGCCTCCTTTCCCCTTGTGAATTTCAAGAACACGTCTTCTAAGGACGGCATCATGGAGTTTAAGCTTAAAATGCGTACGTTATTCTTTTTTGCATACTCCACTAGAAACTCTATTACTGAGGATGGAGCAGCCGTATAAATACGCACTTTATTGCCTGCAGAAACAGCCTTGATAATGCTTGGGTTCTCTGAAAATTCCTGCGTATCTACAGTTTTGCTGAAGGCTACTTCAATATATTGGAGTTCCATGCTTTGGGCTCTGAGGTTTTCAGGAGTGTCTACGGCTGCTATCCGCCCATGGTTTATTATGGCTATTCTATGGCACAGCTGATTTGCTTCCTCCATATTGTGGGTTGATAGAAAAACAGTTTTCCCATCCTTATTATACCGAGTTACTTTTTCTCGTAGAAGTCTTGCACTCTCAACATCAAGCCCTGAGGTTGGCTCATCCAAGAAAAGCACTTCTGGGTCGTTAACTAGAGCCATGCACAGTAGGAGCCTCTGCTTCATTCCTTTGGAGAAAGCTCTGACAAGCTTGTCCTTAACCTCATATAATCCAAACTCTTTCAGAAACTTTGTGGCGTTTTCCTTGAGCTTTCGTGGTTGCACGCCGTAAAGCTTGCCTATTAAGGCTAGGTTTTCCCAAGCTGTGAGATCCACATAGGCGTTTGAAACTTCCGGAACAACCCCGATATGCTGTTTCGCTTCAATAGGTTTTTTCAAAACGTCATAGCCAGCCACAAAGGCTTTGCCCTCATCAGGTTTTATTAAGCCCGTCAATATTCTGATGGTTGTTGTTTTTCCAGCCCCGTTTGGTCCTAAAAAGCCGAAAATTTCGCCTTCTTTAACATCGAAGCTTATGTGGTCTACTGCTCTTACATCGCCGTAGTGTTTCGTCAGTTCTCCAACGGTTATCACATACTTCATTTATAAATAGACCTCCGTTGGTTCTTGTACGCATAAAACAACCATTTGCTCTTTGCATTTTACCGCTCTGGAAACATTTGCTGGAGCGAAACTCATTTTTCATAACCTCTTTGAGGTTTAAACAGGAAAAGATGGTTGGTTTGCATTTTCACATCTCAAGGCTTCTAGTCGCTTGTTAACCTTTTCCAGTGTTTTTGTTAGAGTTTCCTTATATTCTTCAAGCATCTTTATCTCCTCTTCCACATCCATTATTTGCCAAGGGAAACACATAGGCCCTTCCCCAGACCTATGCTGGTGATATAGATGATGCCTTTGCATTCCGCAACAACAGTCGTATCTACACACTTCCCTTCTCACCTCCTTTCAAGGATTTTTCAAAATTTTCGTAATAGAAGTTTGCGAGGTCTTCGAATAGCCTTCTGCGTTTAATTATCGATGTTAACCCCGTTCTCAAGGCTTCGACTCCTCTGCCGGTCAGCTTGTAAACACGTCTATCCGGTCCTCCTTCAACCTTCTCCCATCTTGACTCTAACAGGCCGCGTTCCTCCATCCTTCTTAAGAGCGTATATATCGAGCCTGGCTCAAGTTTGTGGCATCCGCAGCTTCTTTCCTCAATCTCTTCTAGGAGCTGATAACCATGCATCGGCTTCTCATAAAGAATCCGCATGATCAAGAATTGTATCCACCCCCGTTCAGGGTATTCATGCCAGCATCCGCAACCTCTTGACTCACACATTCTTGCTATAGTATAACATTGTTACATATATATATGTTATGCATGCTAAATCGGTGCGAGGGTGAGATTTGGATCCTCAAACCCTTACGGGACAGGAACTCTGCGTGTAGCTCCTCAATTTCGCAGCCTACGACAATATAGAGAGCTCATCATCAGCTCTTCACTATCTAAAGCGTAATTGAGGAGAATGGAGTAGTTCCAACCCGATGTTGTATATATGTTATCAGATAATCTCGTTGCTGAGACTGTAAAAATATCTAGATCAGCAACGGTTGAGGTTTCTCCGTGCAGTTACCTCATTTTGGTGTAACTACAGTTACATTTAAAGATATATGCATACTTAATACTGTAAGAAGGGAAGAAGAATGGATGAAAACCACAAAAGAACTTTGCGAAGCGGTCTTATCATAGTAGAGAAACTACTCCATGAGATATGCGACGATCTTTCGCAGAACAGTGACCACGCCACTTCTATCCTCTACTCTAAGATAAACGATGTTGACCAAAGAAGCGCAAAGAAACTGCGCAAGATCACCACGTCCATGCTTGATGTAATTAGGCAGATCAAAGAGAAGTTTGAGCTAGGGTCAAATCAAGAATCCGTCCGCAGGCAAGTTTACAGCAGATTGAGTGGAATCTGGACCATCCTCGAAGATTTAAGACCGGAGAAGCTAGAAGCGTATGGTCGGATGTATAAGGCTGATTCGGAGCTTTTGGGACCTTATATTCTGAGATTACTGAGTATGCTTGATGACATCTTCCTCCTCCTTCGAGAGGACTCTTCAGAAACTCCCGATGAGCGATGCGATGACTCATAATCCCATTTAATTAGGGAACACCCAGCAATCTATCCCTTAGCTTTGTTTTGTATCTTAAGAACCTGAGGCTCAGCTGACCCATCAAGCCTCTACTCAAATAGTTATGTTCAAGCCTTTCCTGCATCCTTTCAGTAACTGATTCTACCGTTCTGTATATGAATGAGTCGTCGCCTACATCGAGGAAGAGCATTTCTTTATTCAGTTTTTCACGAATGGTTCTGCGCACATTGGAAGCCCACTTCTCCATCCGCTCCTTAGTAATTATATCGGAATATCGTGGAAGAAGACCTTGCATCAAGCTCTCAACCATGGTGTGTAAATCCTTTGGCTCATATGGAACCGCTGTATTTGCCTTCTTTACAAGCCTCATTCCCAGCCCCTCATAGAAGATTTCCGCTGGCGCATAGGGCGTCCTAGTCCCAAAGCCGCTGAGGTTCACAAGATAAGCCACTTCTACTTCGTCTCCAACGTTGCAGATGCAGGTCAATCTGTCGCTTGACAAGAATATTGGATAGTCATCCACTCGGAAGACGAAGTCAAAATCCGGAGGTTTTCTATGAAGCTTCTGCACAACCTGAACTTTGCCCCTAAGGATATTGAAAGAGTTTGAGTGCAAGAATTTCGGGCCGAATTCTCGAAGTATGTAATGATCACTTCCCTCGAGCTGAACAGCCGTATTATCGTCGATTACCAGCACCGCAGTTCGGTTAGAGTCCCAATTAGGATCCCAGTATATACGAACCCCTTCCTTAAGAAAATCTTTAAGGACCCACAGATTCTCTTGAATACTCCTCTCGTGCTCAGTCATATCCAATATGATTAAACCGAACGGAAGAAAGACATTAACTTCGACCCCAGTTCTCCTTACGTTCAAGATAAAGTCTTTGTGCTCAAATAACTCGCCTACCTTTGGAAAGAAAGCGTCCAGCTTTACCTGGGGTAGAAGCATAGACATTACTGTATGGGAGGTTACTTGGGAATTTAAATGTAACTGTGGTTACATTGGAATAAAGGCTTGGGCGGAGATCAAAGTAATCTTCAAACTCGAAGCCGCCTTGCTAGCCGCAAAATTACCGCTATCCAGCAAGCCGCACCTTAAATCCGAGCCCTCTTTTCTGAAGCCAGACCAGTAACTAGGAGTAATGCAGCTGAGGCTAAGACCGCGATCCCGATGACAGGGTTGAAAGTGAACTGAACAGGTAAAGAGAGACTCATCACCGCGAGCGAAATAACATAAGAGAGCACAGCCAAAACACATACAAACGACAAATGCTTCTTCACAAGCGACCAAGTACGCATAGACTCCTTGCTTCTTCTGCCATCCCTAATACTTGGCTGACATATTCCAAGGAAATGTGCTAGATCTATAAAGACTAGCATCATCATTACTCCAGCAAGCGCTGACAAGTAGCTTACGCCAGGCAAAAAGAATATTTGCACAGCCACGAAAATGGAACCGACCCCAAACCAGGCCGAGAGAACAAAACCCTCTTTCTTCTTCACATTTCCCACAGCGAACACCAATGAGCTAATGATCAGCAGAGAAAGAATTGTTGATCCATAAAAGTTGTTGACCACAAGTAGAAGCGTCAAACCTGAGAACATGATGAACGCCAGAACCGATACTAAGCGGAGGAGAACTAAAGGTTCTATCTTGCCTTCACTTTTGCCCACAGGAAAGTCGCCTCTTGAAGAGCTTGACTCAAGGGTTGATCCACATTCCAGTCAACTACAACCGCGTGTCTTCGCAGCAAGGTAATCTTAGTCTGTCTTTCGAGACGGACCAGATCTGCAGCGACTTTGTCGATCGTTCTGTTAGGAACGCTTCGCTCCTCAATCTCGATGTGAGATGGGGAGATGACTAAGACTTGATATCCTCTGGCAGCTATGTCCGCAACAGCCTCAAACGCCTTCTGATCAATAAGTGGGGTTATGACAATTATCTGTGTCATCCGAGAGAAAAAGAGAGGAAGGTATCCAGCCAGATTTCCGATCTCCCAAGTGCTTCCAGGTCGGGTTTTCGTAAGACTGATGAGGATCCTGTCAAACTGCCTTCGCCCAAACCCTGGGTAAACCTTATCCAAACTATCCCCAATCACTATCATACCGACCCTGTTCCTATCTCTCAAGAGGCGATATGCTACGATCGCAGCTACCCTGATCGAATATGTCACGGTTGAGTCAGGCGGAATCCCCACTTCTGACACAGACCTTGCGTCAAGAGCAATTATAGTGTCACCCCCTAACTCACTCATGAACTGATTGGTCATTAAGTTGTCGAAGCGAGCTGAAGCCCTCCAATTGATCCTCTTCAGAGAGTCGCCAAATGTGTACTCCCTTATACTGTAGAATTCGAGGCCTGAACCAGGCTTTCTAGAAGCAATCTCACCTGGCCAGCTCCTCGTCCTACGAGGCCTTACGTTAATACGACTTACATACTGTATCTTTGGGAAGACCTTCAAATCGGTAAAGACTTCGGTAGTCTTCTCTTCCACATATAAGCCGTAGATATCCATGGACCTGAAGCGGATAGGACCGATCGTGTAGAAGCCGAGAACCTTTGGAGAGACCTCATACGTGAATTCAAAGGATTGATCTGCTTGCAACGATGTAAATTGGTGGTTTGAACCCGTTTTTAAACTCAGTTCTAAAGGCAGGACATCAAGAATTTCGACAAAGTCAAGGCTTTTCCCATTGTTCTTTACTTTGACAGTGAAGACCTGAGTTTCGTCTTCGTAGATGCTCAGCCCATTGGAGAAACGTTCAACTTCAACGTTCACATGGGGTGGGGTTCCTATTAGACGAGCCAACGCCAGAAACAATGTTAGCGGTGCTGACAAGGCCACAAGATACTGGTTTTGAAAGATAAGACCAAGGGTTACTGCCAAGATTGCTGACACTGCGACCGCTGCACCCTTTCGTGTGAGCATTTCAGTCGACCTTGGGGACAGGAACCTTTTGCAATATTTCTTGCACGATATTGGCTGTTCTCCCACCTCTCAGCCACTGTTCAGGCTTCAGTATTAGTCTGTGTGTGAGGGCTGGAATCGCCACTGCCTTTACATCATCTGGGATGACATAGCGTCTCCCACTGAGCCAAGCACGTGCTTTCGAGAGTTTAAGGATTGCCAGCGAGCCTCGGGGACTCGCTCCGACTTCAATAGCTTGATGCGCTCTGGTTCCCCGCACAATTTCAACAATGTATCTTTCTACCGCCTCGTCAATATATATATCCTCTATCGCCATTTGCATCCCAAGAAGCTCTTCGCGGCTAGCTACCTTCGCAACTGTTACCTCATCGGTCTTGCGTTTATTACGCCTCTCCATTATCTCAACTTCCTCATCCGCTGAAGGGTAACCGATACTCAGCTTGACCAAGAAGCGGTCGAGCTGCGCCTCCGGCAGTGGATATGTGCCTTCATATTCGATAGGGTTTTGTGTGGCAAGCACGATGAAGGGTCTTTCAAGTTTAAACGTATCGTTCTCTATTGTCACCTGTCTTTCCTGCATCGCCTCTAGAAGTGCCGATTGCGTGCGAGGTGGTGCACGATTAACTTCATCAGCTAAAAGAATGTTTGTGAAGATAGGTCCTCGTCTTAACTCGAACTCTGATGTCCTGCGGTTGAGCACATAGGTGCCTGTGATATCGGCTGGCAAGAGATCTGGTGTGAACTGAACCCTTCTGAATTCAAGACCCAAAGCTGAAGCAAATGACTTCGCCATAAGGGTTTTTGCCAAGCCAGGATAATCCTCAATAAGAATATGACCATCAGAAAGAATAGCTAGCATTACCTTCTCCAAAACATCCTGTTTTCCAACTATCACCTTGGAGACCTCTTTAAGGATCATCGTGCAGGATTGGTTTGCCAGCAACACCTACTTCCCATCCTCCTTGATGAACCTGATAACCTCCTGCAGTCGCATCAAGTAGTCTTTCTCCTCTTCTGACGATCTTCTGCTAAAACGGCGTCTCTGACATTCACTCTCTTGGGGGTCTAAGATTTTCATCATCCACCCATCCTCTCCGACAAGCCTTTCTACTTCACTACGCAGATCCTCTCCATAAGCAAATCCCATAGAGGGCAGACTCGATCGATCCCCAAATCGACATGACAGCGCAGCCCCTAAAATACTGGCTACCTCCCTTCGAGAGTGATAGTAACCCCTTGCAGCCCCATCCACAATGATAACCCTTCTTGCGATCAACCCGCGTCTGGAGTTAGCTTCCAAACGTTTAGATGTGAACCAAGGAGAAAACTTCACGCTATTCTTGAGAACCATACGGATTAGAAGAACAGTTATTAACGCAAGTGTCAAGGAAGTCGCTATAAAGGATGGAAGAGTAGGCCCAAGCAGTCCATCGGTCACAAGCAGGAGGAGGATCAATGCTGCAACCGCAAGGAAGACAGAGCCCCTAGTTGAGTAAAGCTTATCTTTCAAGAATTCACAACCACCATTTCCTCGGCAAGTTTGACACTTGAAGCCACCTCAGCCCGTAGCCTTTCCAGCGACTCCGTCGACCTCGTAGCCTCCTCTTTGGATACAGGTTCATCGCTGTAACGAGCCTTTTCGAAGAGAAGGGTTGCTTCACGTAGATACCTAGAGCTTATGTTCAGCTTGCTCAATGACAGTGTCTCGAACTCGCGTGGTGTGAGACTTGAGCTATTTGGAACACCGCATCTCTCCAAAACCTTGCATAGTGCCCTATAACATTCGATAATTGTGGTGCGATAATCCATACCGCTTCTTAGGGAGTAGATGGTATGATCGAGTATGTAAGCAAACCTTTGAACTTCCTCAGATACCTTGGTACCGATTGGATTTGGACAGGGCTGCGACGATCTATATTCGCGAAAGAAAAGAAACAGACCAAGTACTGAACTACTGATTATTACTCCCACAGCCAAAGGAACCAGAAACCTCGAGGCATCTATGTGAGTTGGAGCCAAGTTTGGGGGAATGGAGTTCGGGAGGATTCTCACCAGCGTTATAAGACCGTAAAAGATAAGAACGATCAGGCCTAAAGCAATTACGAATGCAAAAGGAGGGGTTGTTGTGAGGTTCTCATACGCATACCAATCCTGTCTCCTAGCCCTCCTCCGGAGCTTCCAAACGAGAAATAGTGTGATTATTGCAGAAGCAACTATAGCCACAAGTTCGATATTGCCCACCTCTAGAGAGCTATTATATTGTGTGATGCCCATCTGGAGTGGAGAATTATGCTCTTCGACAGGTTGGGCGGGAGGCGATGAGCTCTCCTTGCCTATCGCGAGCAGCTGCAGATTGGCTATCAGGCTAGATACTATCCAAGGGAATGCCACGGCAAAAATCATCAGTGTAAGGACATTAAGGCGGTCTCCTTTCAACTGTCCTCCGCATAAGATGTAACCGTAGTTACATTTAACTATTTCGATAGACTAAGGTTATGCTCTTGCTGCTAGCATAGTGGACACCCCTCTGACCCTTGATCCCCTCAAGCACGGCTACTGGTTATAGTTCTATTTTTATTGCAGCCCGGAGACCCGAGTACCACAATTACAACCTGTTATGTGTAACTATGGTTACATTTAAATCCGCTTGAAACGGAGTTACTGCTAGGGGCACATAAATGGTCGCAAGCACCGAGCACTCCACTCCCATCCCTATTGAGACCAAGAAAGGAATGATCGAGAAGAATCTATCAAACATAAATCTTCTTGACGCCATGGAGAATTCTGACTCATGTCCACTATGCTATCTTTGGCTGAAGAGCGAGAGGAGATATTTGGAATACCTACTCACCAATGAGGTAACGATGGATCCAGGCTTCAGAGAAAGAATTCTATCTGCTAAAGGCTTCTGTAACCGTCATATGCACCTACTTTACAAAACCGCCCAGGGAGTGGGCACAGAAGACGGCTTAGGCTACGGCCTCTACCTGCAAAGTATCGTCGGAGAAGTCTCCCAAGAACTCGAGTCTTTACCTTTACAAATTAACGGGAGAGCTGCGCGTAAAGGCATAACAATATGGGGGAGGAAGCGGAAGCAGGCAATCACCCAACTGGCAAAGGAGGTAAGCAAAGTATATCAAGGGAAAAGATGCTGCCCCGTGTGCGAATTTTTATGGTCCTCTGATCAGATGAACCTGCACACCCTCCTTCAAATGCTTGATGAGAAAGACTTCCGCGAAGGATTCAAGTCGTCAGGGGTGCTCTGCCTGCCGCACTTTGTGTCAGCTATTGAAATGGTCAGTAGAAGTGATCTCAAGAACCCAGCTGAAGTTGCCCGCTCGCTCATCGATCTTGAAGTAGGTCTCCTTAAACGGCTAGGGAAGCTCCTCTCTGAGTTCATAAGAAAACAAGACTGGGAATTTAGAGAAGAGCCCCAAGGACCAGAAGTTAAAGCTAACTCTCTGGCTTTGGGTATACTGGTTGGCGTGGAAGGGCTTTATTCCTACGGACTCAAGGCACACATTCCATTAGGATTCAAGGAAGGTCAATACAGACTTTTGCTAGCAAAGGAAGAATGAGCGCAATGGTTGTGAGCAATAAAGTCGCCCAAATCAGAGCTGTAAGATTCGTAGTTTTGCTTGGCTTGGTCAGCCTCTTCGCTGATATGACGTACGAAGGTGGGCGTAGTATCACAGGGCCTTACCTAGCGTTCTTGGGGGCAAGCGCTGCCGTTACAAGCATCGTGGCGGGACTGGGTGAGTTCATAGGCTACGGCTTACGTATGGTATCTGGGCGTCTGGCCGATAGGACTGGGCGCTACTGGGCAATCACACTCATCGGATACAGCTTGAACCTATTCGCTGTTCCTCTCTTAGCGATTGCTGGCAACTGGGGTTTCGCTTCGTTTCTGATTGTTATGGAGCGAATGGGGAAAGGCCTCAGGACCCCTGCCCGTGATGCCATGCTCTCATACGCTACATCTGAGACTGGTCGAGGTTGGGGTTTTGGTCTTCACGAAGCCATGGATCAAATCGGCGCTGTACTGGGTCCACTATTGGTGGGTATGATTCTGTATTTCAATGGTGGCTTCTCAGAGAGCTTCGGGGTTTTGCTGGTGCCTGCTGTCCTTGCCTTAAGCGTGTTGGTGGGTGCGAAACTGCTCTATCCGCGCCCCAAGGAACTGGAAACTACCAAGGTTCAAAAGATAGGTGAAGCGTTACCTCGTGTATTCTGGTTTTACCTTGTTTTTGCGGGTGTCGGCGTGGCTGGCTACGTCAACTTTCAGCTGATATCATATCACTTCTCATCATCTATGCTGATCCCGGATGCACAAATTCCTGTTTTCTTCGCTGTCGCCATGGGAGTCGATGCCTTCGTAGCACTAATTGTTGGACGTCTCTTTGATCGAGTAGGTTTGCTTGTGCTGATAGCTGCCCCTCTCCTGAGCATACCTGTTGCCCCTCTGGCCTTTTCTACTAGCTATGGGGCAGCGCTGCTGGGCGTAATCTTTTGGGGTGCCGCTATGGGTGTTCAAGAAACTGTCATGAGGGCAGCGATAGCAGTTATGACCCCCGTGGAGAAGCGTAGCTCCGCCTACGGCATCTTCAATACAGCCTATGGGCTTTCCTGGCTTCTAGGAAGTGCAGCCATGGGCTTCTTATATGGCATCAGCATCGCCTACGTTATTGCTTTCTCCATCGTGCTCGAACTTGTGTCTTTAGTCTTGCTGCGGGGCTTTGGCAAGCAACGAGGCATCACTAGGCCTGTTTGATTGCGCGCAATCAATACGCTCGTGTCTGCAACGGTGGCTACATCAGAATATCTTTTAAGCATCCCCCGACAGACTATATGTGATACAGATATGGGGCCCTTTGCAGATAGCCCACCGGATAGCTGGCTCATAATCGCATACGACGTACCCAATGAACCCTCTAAGCTCAGGCTTCGAGTGTGGAGGGAGCTCAAGAAGGCTGGGGCACTCTACCCTCCCTTCTCCTTCTGCATTCTGCCAAACACAGCTAAATCTATGGAGCATGCTTCGGATCTGAAGGGTAAGATTAGGGAATACGGGAGGGCAGTGGTCTTTGAGGCGAAGGCGGTCAGTGAAGAGGACCACAACACCATAACTGGTCTCTTCCAAGCGGAGAGAGAAAAACAATATGAAGAGATCCTAGAGGAATGTCAAGAATTCCTTCAAGAGATCGAAAACAACATAGCAAGTCAAAAGCTGACAGACGAAGAAGTGGAAGAAATGGAGGAGAGCTTAGAAGGGCTTGAACGCTGGTTTGAGAGGATCAAGACGATAGACTGGATCTCCAGCTCACCGAGCAGAGAGAAGGTTCAAAAGGCGCTAGAAAAGTGTAAGGATGCATTAGCGAATTTCGCCGAAAGAGCGCAAACCAAGAGGTTAACGCAGCAGCCTGAAGAACCAAAAAAGAAATAGGAGTGATGTAACCATCGTTACATTTATGAGGAACCCTTCATAACGAACTGCTTGGCATAAGATATTGTTCAAGAGGCGGAAAAGTGATAGGATCCAAGCCAAATTCGACGAAAGCAAGAGGATAGAGGTAACACGCCTTCTTCAACAAGAAGGCTGCCCAATATGCAGAGCATGCAATGAGCATCTGGAAAAGGGATGGTTCTGGTTCTTCACCGAAGCTTATGGCGAAGAGCCGATAGTAAGCAAGTATATCGACTACTAGGGATTCTGTGAAAAACACACCAGGATGATGGCGAAGATCGGGCCAAGATGGCAGAAGTCCGTAATCTACACGTGGACGATCAATGGTAAGATGCCTAAGCTTCAGAGCCTGCTCAGGGTGTTAGAAGCTTACAGCGAAAGTAACTTTGTCCAACGAATCGTTGCTCTAAAGGGCTTGAGGAAGATTATTTCAGACGCTAGACTAAAGGGAGGGTGCATCTTCTGCGAAAACATAGACCAGACAGCCAGCTACTACATCCATACTCTTCTTGATGCACTAGCTCACACAGATGTGCAAGAGCTCTATAGAAGGTCTTCAGGCTTATGCATACCACACTTCTTCCAAGCGCTTGAGCTACTTAACGATAAGTACGCACCACAACTTAAAGAAATCGTAAAGGTGCAGATAGAGCATCTAGAGCAATTGAAGAACGATTTTGAGGAATTCTTCAGAAAGGAGGACTACCGTTTCTCCTATGAACCTAAGGGCAAAGAGCAGCTCGCATGGCTTCGGGCAATGAGAATATTCTTGAGAGAGACATAGATACAGCCTTGAGGGAGATTCAAAAGGAGATAGGGATTAAAGAAATAAGGCTTCTTCCATGGGTTTCGACGCTCACAGTTGTTAGGATGGGCGGAGGCTCTATGCCTTAGAGCTGGAACTTTTTAAAAACCCAATATTTGAAGGGCTCTGTAATCACAGTCGTGAACAAAGCTGATGATACTAAGGTAAAGAAAACGCGATATGGCGAGATCGATGGAATTATTATGCCGTAGATGCCTAACAATGTGAACCCAATCAGGGTAGCGATGACGGAGATTATGAGTTCTCTACCTGGTTTTGAAGACCAGAAATGCCTTCTTTCCCTTACAATTAATACTCTGAATTGGCTGTAGAAGACAAGCGTTAACATCGAAAAGGCTTGAAGTTTTTCCCTCTCTAAATTAAAGTAGATTTTTCCTACTGCAATTGCTAGTATGCCTCCGATGACCATTAGAGAACCGACTACAAGAGACGATAACATAACGTTCCTAACATTCCACCTGTTTGGATTGCTTGTGTGCGTCACGTTGTCTGTGGCTAACGACATCGTTTCAAAATCGTTTGCAAAGATAAGCAATGTCATGCCCAAGAGGCTGAGGATGATATCGTGCAACCAGAAAAAGCCTATGACTAATAAACCAATGAACTGAATTACTTTAGTGACTTTATTTATAACCCATGTCAGCATTCGCTGGTATATTTGCCTACTAATCTTTACTGCACTGACTATTACTTTCACGCCTTCTTCAGTTAAAACCACGCTGGCAGAAGCTTTCGCAACATCTGTTGAATTGCTCATTGCAATGCCCATCTCTGCCTGTTTAAGGGCTGGCGCATCATTGACACCGTCACCTGTCATTCCCACCATATGCCCATTAGACTGCAAGAGCTTCACAATTTCATATTTGTCTTCTGGATACACTTCAGCGAAGCCATCGTATGTCTCAACAACCTTCGCTTTATCTGCTTCACTTAATGCTTTAAGCTCTGCGACGGGAACAATTCTATCGCCAATAGATACTTGGCGTGCTATTTCTCTAGCGATGTTGATGTTATCGCCTGTAAGCATCATAGGCTTTATGCCAAGCCTTTTAATCTCCTCTATCATAGCCTTTGAATCTGGTCTCACAGGGTCGGCTAAAGCTAAAAATCCAACAATGTGGATGTTGCTAAAATCGTTATTTTCGGATTTGGCGACAGCAAGAGTTCTGTACCCTTTGCGAGATAACTCATCCAATATCGCGTTTGCTTCTTGTAAGGCCGCATCAGCCTTTTTACATAAGCTTACGATCGTTTGCGGCGCACCCTTAACAGCCTTGAAGCGGGCTCCTTCCCATTCAACAACAGCTTCCGATCTTTTTATAGAAGGATCAAAAGGTGTGAACGATATCCTCTTATATGATGCGAGATTAACCTGTAGAGATCTTGCGTAACTGATGACCGCCACGTCTATTATGTCCTTGCTTTCCTCTTCAGAAGCTAATGCAGCAATCAATACTACTTCCTCCTTCACATATCCGGAGAAGGGGATTACTTCGGCGACTGACAACTTGTTCTGAGTTATTGTGCCTGTTTTATCCAAGCAAACTATGTCTACGGAAGCCGCATCTTCGATTGAATCAAGCCTAGTCACGAGAACCCCTTCTTTTGCAAGTTCCATGGCGCCGACGGCCTGCACTATAGTGAGCACTGCTGGCAACGCGACTGGGATGGCGCTCATGAGGAAGATAACAGCAAACGTCAAGATTGACATAAACCCTATGTTCAACAATAATGTATATACCAAGGTTAAAATCAACGCTGACAAGCCAAAATATAGCATATATTTGGTCACAGCCATTATTATTTCTTCTTGATGTGACCTTGGTTTCGCAACCTTAACCAGCTCAGCAGTCCTTCCGAAATACGTGTTCGTCCCAGTATTAACCACAACACATTTAGCTTCTCCACGCGTAACGATAGAGCTTGAATAAACGATGTCTGAGGAACGCAAATTTACTGGTAAAGACTCTCCTGTTAAGGCGGACTGATCAACATAGATCTCTCCGCTAACTATCTTAGCATCTGCAGGCACCAGGTCGCCGAGGCCTACGAGTATAATGTCTCCTGGAACAATTTCTTTAGCGTCCTTTACCACCCACAGCCCAT
>Ga0315298_1002329_pt1 | contig 32441 bp, 19 predicted proteins | sample WHS_1_MG_FD_203077 | JGI IMG/M metagenome (GOLD analysis project Ga0315298, IMG submission 203077) | Extremophilic microbial mat communities from Washburn Hot Springs, YNP, Wyoming, USA - WHS_1_MG | ecosystem: Environmental > Aquatic > Thermal springs > Hot (42-90C) | place: USA: Wyoming... | reverse complement strand
TCGAGAACGGGAACAAGTACTTCGCCCGCGGCAAATACCGGGAGGCGTCGATTATGTACCGGAGCGCCTTGAAGAAGGACCGGCGCTACGGGGAGGCATACTACCGGCTGGGATTAGCCGAGATCCGGCTGAACCGGTTTGGCGAGGCTGCGCATGCGCTGCGCCGGGCGGTTGAGCTCCTGCCGTCGAACCTCGACGCGAAAGTGCGGCTGGGCGAGCTCTATGTGATGTTCCTCACAACGGCGCAAAACACCAAAGCGCGGCAAGAGATCGCAAGCGAATTGGAGCGCTTGATCCCCGGGATCTTTAAGCTGGCCCCTGGTTCGTTCGACGGCTGGCGCTTGCAGGGGCTATTGGCCTGGAAGTTGGGCGATCTGGAAAAGGCTCGCGTCCATTTCGAAGAGGCTCAGCGGGTCCAGCCCTGGGATCCGAACGTGGTCTACTCCCTTTTTCAGGTCCTGGAGCAGTTGAACCGGCAGGAGGAAGCGGAGAAGCTTGCTTGGGAACTCATCTCCCGGCGCAAGGAGTTTGGACCGATCTACGAAGCCCTGTACAACATGCATCTGCGGCGCCGGCAGATTGATCAGGCTGAGGCTGTTTGTCAAGCCCGGGTGAAGAACAATCCGAAGAGCCGCGCTGCTTACTTCGCGCTGGCCACACACTACCATACGTTCGGCCCGAAAGAGCGTTCCAATGAGGTCCTCCGGCAATACATTTCCCTTGAATCCGATCAGGCAAAGGCGCGGCTGGAGGCGGTGGACTACTGCCTTCAGGTCCATGACTACGACAATGCCCTGGCGCTGTTGCGAGAAGGCTTGGCGGGGCTCCAGGGAAACGCTCGGCTTACTTACGAACGGCGTGTGGCTGGAATCCTGCTCGACAGAGGGAACACCAAGGAGGCGGCATCCTATATTGACGGCTTGCTGCGTCAGTATCCAAATGATCCTGAGTTGTTAAGTTATCGCTCCGGGGTGCATTTGGCGGAGGGCGGCCGGCAGGTAGGCGAGTGGGTAAGGCGTTTAGAAAGAGCCGCCCGGGCGGCGCCGGACAACCCGGTTGTCCGATTTGCGCTCGGCCGCCTCTATTTGGTGAGCGGGCAGGAGCAGCGGGCGAGCGCCGAGTTCAAGAAAGCCATGAGTCTGGGGCCCAATTATGCCGCCCCCCGGGTTGCCATGGCGCAGATTCATCTGAACAACAAAGATAATGCCGCGGCCCTCCTGGCGGCTTCCGAGGCGGTCCGCATAAGCCCGCTCGACCGTAGCGCTCGCTGGCTCTACGCCTACGCCTTGCAGGGTTCGGGCAGGCTCCAGGAGGCCCACGGCGAACTCAAGGTGGCGGCAGACCAAGCGCCTTCGGATCCCGACGGTTGGATCCGGCTCGGCCGTTTCGAGATCCAGATCGGGGATTTGACCTCCGCCGAGCGAAGCTTCCGCGCCTGCCTGGAGAACAGCGGTTCCGCCCAGTGCACCAGCGGCCTGGCCGAGGTTCTGGCGATGCGCGGCCAAGCCAACCGCAGCATCGAGTTGCTTCAATCGGAGATCCGGAAGGCTCCCCAGGATCCGGAGCTGCGCTACGCGCTGGCGGAAACGTTGCGCAAGAGCGGCCAACACGCCCGGGCGATGGCGCTGTATCAAGAGTTGCTGAATGCTCAGCCGAATTCGGCGCGCATTCACGTTCGGTTAGGAGTCACATACGAGGCGACCGGCGACCGCGGGCGCGCCTTATCCTGCTACCGAAAGGCGCTCGAGCTTGAACCGGACAACGCCGAGGCCCTCGCCACCGCGGCCGCAAACCTGACGGCTTCGGGCAAGCTTTCGGAAGCCATCCCGCTCTACAAGCGCCTGGTTCAGATTCAGCCGGAGAATCCTGTGTTTCTGAACAATCTGGCCTATCTGATCACCGAGTCTGGTGGAGACCTTGAACAGGCGCTCACCTATGCGCAGCGCGCCAACCGCCTCATGCCCTCCCAGCCGGATTTCCTGGATACGCTCGGCTTCATTTACCTCAAGAAGAACCTGCCCGGCGCGGCTTTGGGGGTATATCGCGAACTGGTAGGGCTCCATTCCAAGCACCCCAATTACCCCCTCTTCCGCTACCGGCATGCACTGGCGGCTTTTCAAGTTGGCCAATTCGATCTGGCCAAGCGCGAAGCCGAAGCGGCCTTGGCGCTTAATCCATCCAGCCGCGAGGCCAAACAGTTACAGGAGTTGCTCGCGCAAATCGACCGTAAGTTGCGACAATGAACGAGTTGGCAGGTTGGGCCGGGCCGCTTTCCCAGGGGCTTGTTTGACGCTTTGCTGCGGGTTCCGGATCGCGGCCACGAGCAGGCCATGCTCGAACTGGTGGGCTCGGAGCTGGTGAAACGGGCGGCCGAGCGGGCCAAACGCCGGGAGGAACGGCTGCGGGCCATCAAGGAAGGCCGCCAAGAAGAAACGGATCAGGGTCAGAGTTAAGGTCCGCCTCGTTGTTGCCGCCGAAAGCTGTGTGCTAGCGTGAAGTTGATGCTAGCAGGGTTACAGTGTGGTTGGAAAGCAACGCCGGCGGAGGGGTTGCAGCCTGCCTTAGTCCGTGCGCCGCGGCGGGCGCCCGTCCCAGCGGGCGGGGCGCAAAGCGATTCGATTCCCCAGGCCGTTGTCCGGGCGGGTGTGCGCTCTGCCGCCTTGGAATCCTGGAGGCGGTTCTGGCGGCTTCTGGCGGTGGTTGGGGTGATTTTGGCCCTGCTGGCCGGTTGCAGCTTCGACCCCGACACCGCCAAGCGCAAGTATCTCGAGAACGGGAACAAGTACTTCGCCCGCGGCAAATACCGGGAGGCGTCGATTATGTACCGGAGCGCCTTGAAGAAGGACCGGCGCTACGGGGAGGCATACTACCGGCTGGGATTAGCCGAGATCCGCCGGCAGCAAATCCCTTCGGCGGTTGCTGCCCTGCGCCGCGCCGTTGAACTCCAACCGGACAACGAAGACGCCAAAGTGCAGTTGGCCAATATTTACCTCATCAGCTACACGGTGAGCCCCAGCAAAAAGGAGGAGATCCGGAGGGAGATTCAGCGGCTTACCTATCTGATTCTGAAGAGCAACCCGGGCTCTTTCCATGCTTTTCGCATTCAGGGCCAATTAGCTTTGTTCGATCGAGACTACAAGACTTCGCTGGCCCATTTTGAGGCGGCGGAGAAGATCAAGCCCGGCGATCCGGACGTGACGCTCGGCTCCTGCCAGGCGCTTAACGCCCTGAACCAGTTCGAACGATGTGAGCAGATCGCCTGGGGTCTCATCCAGCGGCAGCCGAAATTCGAGCCGGTCTACGATCTTCTTTACCGTTACTATCTGGACCGCAACCGGATCGACGATGCCAGCCGCGTTCTGGAGGAAAAGCTTTCTAATAACTTCAACAAAGCCGGCAATATCTTAGCCCTCGCGAGACATTATTGGGTCTACGGAAAGCCGGAACTCACGGCGAAGACCTTTGAGCGGGTTTTCGCTGCGCGCAATCTTTACCCTAATGGCAGGCGGATGGCGGCCGAATTCTACTGGAGATCGGGGGATCCTCAGACGGCGCTCGGTCACCTGCGCGCCGGGATTCGAGAGAACCAAGGCCCTGAACGCCAAGCCTGTGAGCGGCGCATGGTGGAGGTTCTCGCGGATCAAGGCAACCTGGAGGAGGCCCGACGGATGCTGGCCTCCTTATTGAAAGCGAATCCCAAGGACCCAGATTTGGCGGCGCTGCGCGCTTCGCTGGCCATCTCTTCCGGGGCTGCCCGTGAACTGGCCGCCGAGGTGCGCGAGTTGGAGACTATCGTGCGGAAGTCTCCCCGCAATCCGGCGTTGCGGTATCAGCTTGGACGCCTGCTGTGGGACCTGGGGCAGACCGAACAGGCCAAGCCGCATTTGATGGAAGCCGCGCGGCTGGGGGAGAGTTATGCCGGGCCCCGCATGGCTCTGGCCCAGATTTTTCTCAATGAGCGTGACGCCGCCTCGGCGCTGAAGTACTCCGAAGAGGCCATCAGGTTGGCTCCCATGGAACCCCGGGCTCACTGGCTGCACGCCGAAGCGCTCTTTGCGGCCGGCCGCACTGCGCAGGCCTTGGAGCAACTCCGTGCGGCTGTCGCGCGCTTTGCGGACCGGCAAGAAGCCTGGCTTCGGTTAGGAAACGGCGCGCTCCGCGCCAAGGACTTTACGACGGCCGAGCTGGCTTTCCGGGGATGCGCCGAAAAGTTCCACTCGGCGGCGTGCATCGCTGGGCAGGCCGAAGTTCTCACCGCCCAGCGGCAGGCGGCACGGGGGATCCGTTTGCTTGAAGAGCAGATCCAACAGCGTCCGAGTGACCGGGAGCTCAAACTCGCGCTGGCCGACCTTTACGCCGCGCAGGGGCGCCATTCCCAGGCGCTGAGCCTTTATCAAGGGCTGGTGGCCTCTGATCAGGGTTCCCTGGGACTCCGCCTGCGGCTCGGCAAGACAATGCTGGAGGCCGGCGATCCTAACGGGGCGCTGGCCGAGATCCAGGCGGCTCTCGGACTCGATCCCAACAGCCCCAATGGACTGCACCTGCTGACCGTCGCGTTGACGGCTCTGGGCCGGAAGGCGGAGGCCTTGGCCGCTTGTGAGAAGCTTCTCAAGCTTCAGCCCAACGACCCGATCGTGCTCAACAACGCCGCCTACCTGTTGGCTGAGACCGGCGGTGACCTGGAGCGGGCCCTGACGTACGCCCAGCGGGCCGCTCGTATGGCGCCCGCGTCTCTGGAATTCTCCGATACGTTGGGATGGGTTTACTTAAAGAAAAGACTTCCGGCGAACAGCGCCGAGGTCTACAGCCAACTCATCCAGCAGCAACCCAACAACCCAACGTTCCGCTACCGGCACGCTCTCGCCCTTTACCTGAAGGGGGACACCGAGCGCGCTGCTTCTGAAGCCCGAGCCGCTCTGCAACAGAATCCGCCGCCGGATCAGGCGAGGGAAATCCGGGAGCTATTGGCCAAAGCAAGGTGAGCATTCGCCAAAGCATTGGCGGGATTTGTCCATGGTCCAACCGAAATCAGAGGTACGGCAGCGGCACGATGCTCATCCGCCGGTTCCCTGATTGGGAATAGTTCTTTTATTTACAACAACTTATAGGGGAGGTGTTGGACTCGTTCGCGACCGGGCCGCGGGGCGAATCCTCCAGCCGACGGCGTTTCGGCAGGGGGTTCAAGTGGGAGCGGGTACTAGTACTAAAACTAGGCGTTTCTGTCTTGACCGCAGACCACTTTTGCCCTAGCATAAAGGAGTACTAACGGAAGAGATGGAATGCCTCTGCCGGATTGCAGACTGAAAGGAAAAAGGGACATGAACGGGCGGCTGAGTTGGAAGGTAGTCCTATTGGCGGCGTTTGGGATGCTGCTGGTCAACCCTGCGAATGCTGGAATCGTAGTGACACTGGACTTCACTACCGGGTACGTGACAAGCACGTGTCCGATCTCGGGTACCGACGACGACTGCAACCGGGGGACCTCGCTCACCCTGGGTAACCCTGGGGTTGTGATTACTGCCCGCACGACCATGGGCAATATCACCAACCCGGCCGCGCCTTCTTCGGACCCGTTCACCATGGGGTCGACCGGCGTAGTTTACTGGGGCGACATGGGGAATCTGGGTGACACCTGCGTTTCGCCTTCGAAAGCCCAGTGCCCAGGACTCGGGGTGAGAAACGCCAAAGGCAAAGGTTCGGAAGGGATTTCCGGCGGAGGCAAAGACCAGGACGAAATGATCGTCTTTAATTGGGATCCCAGCTTGAAGGTGGCGCCATCGTCGATCATTCTCACGCTGCAAGGATTCAAAGCGGCCGACGATGAGACTTGGGTCTACCTCGAATTTGCTTCGAATACAGATCCCAGCGGTCCCGATTACATCTTCAAGTGGGAGAACCTCACTACAGGGCTCAAGCTCGACTTCAGCACCATTTCGGGCCTGCCGACAGGCCAATACGTAACCAAGCTGGGGGTGCTTGAAAATGCCGGTCACACTGGAATCGGCGGCATCACTTACGAGGCCGTTCCGGAGCCGGCCGCGTTCGTGCTGACCGGCGTTCCGCTGCTGGCCCTTGGATTCCTGTTGAGGCGCCGCGCGCGGAAGAACCAAGGTTAAACCCGGCCTAGACTCCTCTTTGTACAGCGGGGATGGGAGCACACCTCCCATCCCCCTTGCATTTCTTGCGGCCTTTCGACGAGGGCGCTCTTGCCGGGCTCGGGCCGCTTTGCTCTATTTACGCGGAGATTCATCTCGTAGCGCTTGCCCGCCGTCCCGCGCAGAGTGCGCCAGAACTCTCGCAACGTCACCGAGGCGTTGCCGCCGGAACCAGGCGGCAACGCCTCTGTTTCGAATCTACCGGGCCTGAATCCTTACGGTGCGCGCTGAGGATTCCACGATGAGCACCTTGGCAGCGGGATCCCACTTCATGCGGCCGCCTTGGACAGAGCGCGGGCTCCAGGCCCCGAGCTTGAATTTCTCCGTCGAGCGCGGGTCGAACTTGACGTAGGTGATCTCCTTCGGTCCGTAGGAAATCTTCTGGATCACCGAAGAGGTTCGCAGCAGATGGTTCTGATCCTCGGGGGCGAGCTCCGGCGCGGCCGCCATTGCCCGCAGATAGTGGCGCACGTAGTCCCCGTACCCGTCGGTGAGCCAGTGATCATCGCGCGGGTAGCGGTTCTTGCCGTCCACGTCCACCATATAGGTGGCCCAATTTAGACGCCGGATGGCGGCGTCCTTGTCGCCGCACTCGCCAGTCTTCTCGCAATACAAAAGCTCAACTGAGGCGTGCCGGGACGTGTGACTGTTGCCCGGGACGCGGTAAACCGTTTGCTCGTTGATGGCGACGACTGCATACCGGATGAATTCTTTGTTGGCGAACGTTTCGTAGCTCCACCTCAGGATCCCCTGCGCTTGCTGTTTCCATTGCGGATCCCACTGCGGGTTTTCCAGGATGTACATGGCGAGGGTGTCGGCGTTGTGCTCGGTGTCCGAATAGTCGCTGGTGGGGATATCTTCGAAAAACGGGCCCCAGCGGTTGTTGCGTAGAGGGTAGGTCTTGAGCCACCGCACCAGCATGTCTTTGGCCCTCAGGTAAGCCTTGGCGTTCGGCTGCTTCAACGCCGCCAGATCCGTGAACATCCGCAACGCGCCCGTGTAGTTGGTGGTGTAGGATGCGCTATAGGTGCGGCCCGCCCGTTCCTGCCGGTGGACTTCACCGGTGGCCGCATGCACGCGGTAGGGCCAGGGGGAGTTGTCGGCATCTCCCGGCTGGATGCGGGCCGCCAGGGTATCGGCGATCTTCACGGCGGCATCGAGGTAGCGCTTATTGCCGGTCATCTTGTAAAGCACGATCAATTCCGCCGCGAAGCTGGCAGCTTTATCCGGCTGCACAAACCCTTTGCCCGCTCTCATGTCTCCGTCGTAGCGGCCGGAATGAACGTCCAAGTTGTACGGATAGGGCAGGTTCGCCCATAGATCCTTCGGGCCGGAAGCGCCGTGATCCAGCCAGTAGTCGGCCATGAGAATCATGTTCTCTTTGACCGCCTCGTCTCCCAAATAGCCGTACAGCAGATTCCAGGAGCTGAGCGCCATGGGGATTTGGTCGCCGCCGATGCCTCTGGGGTCGCAGCGGTCCGGCTGCCAAACCTGGTGCTGCAAATAGTAGGGGACTCCATTGGGGCATTTGCGCATGTTGATCCAAAAGTGGAAAACGAGCCGGATGACGTGGTCATAAGCCTCCGACGGGCCGCTGCCATACCAGGGCACGATCTTCCCGGCCGAATCCAGCTTCACTTCGTGGTAGAAGACCCGGTCGGCGGCGCCGGCCATCACGGCGGCAAACGCGAGCGCGGCCGGCAACAGGCAAATACGGCATCTCAACGCGATCTTGTTCATTTCAGGACCTCCTGCGGCGAAAACCCTGGGCGGCGCGCATTGACGCCCGATCCTTAGGCTAAGCGCTCCTCCCGTGTCGCGTCAATGCCGACTTGAGTTTTTCGGGAATTCTGTCCAGAATACTGGAAGGAATATGCCCGCCGACGCCCATGCGCCCTTCACGAGCAACGCCAAAGCGGTCGAGCGCACGATGGCGCTGCTCGAATGCCTGGACGCCAGCCGGCGGGGCCTTAATGTTTCGGAACTCAGCCGGAAGACGGGAATCCCCAAGAGCACAACTCACGTGCTGCTCATTACGCTGGAGCGCTTAGGGTACGTACGCCGTGACGTCAACGGCCGCGACTTCCGGTTGGGTCTCAAGACCTACGCGCTTGGGCAACGGATGGTCCGGTCCCTGTCATTGGGAGAGATCGCCCTGCCCCACATGCAGGCTCTGGCGCTCCAGTCGCGCGCGACGGTTCATCTGGCCATTCTCGATCACGACCAGGGGGTCTACATCCAGAAAGCCGAATCCCCCGGCCTGATCCAGTTCGACACCTACTTAGGCCGCCGAATGGACTTGCACTGCACCGCGTTGGGAAAGATCATCCTGGCTTTTAGTCCGCCCGAGCAAGTCGCCCACGTGCTGGCCAAACGCGCCTTCGCGCGCTACACGCCGAACACCATCGTCACCTCCGCCGCGCTGCGCAAGGAGATCTCGCGCGTGCGCAAGGCTGGGTACGCTATCGACGATGAGGAAGAGGAGCTGGGGGTCCGTTGCGTGGCGGCGCCGGTCATCCGCCAGCCGGGCATTTTTCTGGCAGCGCTCAGCATCTCGGGCACGGTCTCCCAGATCCCCCTCCGCTCGCTGGAAACTCACGTGGCGCGCTTGAAAGAATGCGCGGCCGCCATCGCCGCCGGTCCTGTCCCGCTGCCTCCTTTGCTATAGCTTCCCGGCGAGGCAGGGCTTGCCTGGCCTTGAAGTCTTTTCGTCCAGCCTGCTGGAACCTTACCGCCCTCCGTGGCGCCTCTTGTGTATGATATGAGACTGTATTCCACCCGGGAGGTGATTGTGATGATGACCCGCCGTGAGGCAGCCAAAGCAGCGGCGCTGACCGCGCTCTCCTACTCAAGAATTGCGGGCGCCAACGACCGCATGGGTCTGGGGGTGATCGGCACCGGCAGCCGGGGTACGGAGGTCGCGCGCCAGTTCCTTCTCAACGAGGATGTGGAACTCCGTGCTCTGTGCGATGTGTACCCGCCCCGCATGGAAAAGTTGAAGTCCATGGCTCAGGGGGTGAAGACGTTCAATGATCACCGCGAATTGCTGGCTCTGAAAGAGGTCGACATCGTGCTGGTCGGCTCGCCCGATCACTGGCACAAGGATCACGCCTGCGACGCGATGAACGCGGGAAAAGACGTCTACTGCGAGAAGCCGTTGTGCCGCTTGCGCAGCGAGGCGCCGGAGATGGTGCGCACGGCGCGGGTCACGGGGCGCATTTGCCAGATCGGACTCCAGCAGCGCTCCGGCGAGATCTACCGTGAGCCCCTGGACAAGTTCGTCCGGTCCGGCGCGCTCGGCCGCATCACGCACATCGACGCCGTCTGGCACGGCGGCGTTGTTGGTCCTATGCGCACCGAACCTGCCGTCAAGCCTCCCGATCTGGACTGGGTCCGGTTCCTGGGCCCTGTGAGCTACCGGGAGTGGAACCCGGCCCAATACTTCAGCTTCCGCAACTTCCTCGACTTTAACGGCGGCAAGCTGACTGATTTCGGCCACCACTGGATGGATGTGGTTCACATGTACATGGGAGAGAAGCCTCCCAACTCAGCGGTGTTCGCCGGCGGAATCTTCTTCAATTACAACGATGGGCGCACCGCACCCGACACCTGCAACGCCCTGTTCGAATACGACGGCTTCAGCGTTCTGTTCCAGTCCAACGCCTATGGCGCGGCGCCCGAGTACGGGATTACCTTCTATGGAGAGAAGGGACGGCTGTTTGTGAACCGGAACCGGTGGGAATTCACTCCTGCCGGGCGCGGGGCCAAGCCGGAGGTCCGCCAGATTCCGGGCGACATCACCCGGGATCACGTCCGCAACTTCCTCGACTGCTGCAAGTCCCGCAAGTTACCCAACGCCGACGTAGCGCTGGCGGCGATCTCTATCCTGCCGCCCTTGCTGGCGGTGCAGTCTTACCAGGAGCAACGGCGGCTCCGGTTCGACACGCGCCGCCTGGAAGTGCTCCCCTTGTAGGATTTTTCTGACAGACAAGATTTCGGCTGGCCCGGCTTCCTCCGGGATACACTTCAGGAATTGGCCTGCGTCCGCCCGCATTTGAGCCATACCTTCAATTTTCGTCCAGCATTCTGGAAGGACAGACTCCATCCTACACCGGTCGAGATTTTTCATTGACACGCCGCGCCATTCGATGTAACATCTACCTCAGCAACGGGTCGAAGATATCGAGCTTCGTTTATCGTAAACCGCGACTTCGGTCCGGTGCATTGGTTCAGGGAACGATTTTCATCAGACGAAGGAGTCAGAGTATGAATCTTTTCCGAGCAGCAGGGTTAATGCTCGTCCTGCTGGCTGTGCCTGCCATGGCGCAGTTAGACACGGGCACGATTACCGGGCGGGTCACTGATCCGACCGGGGCAGTCATTGCCGGCGCTCAGGTGCTCGTCGTCCGGACGGACACCAACTTTGAGTACCCGACACAGACCAACAACGAAGGACTTTACCGCGTGCAGGCTCTCCGTCCGGGGCCCTACCGCGTCGAAGTCTCGGCATCCGGTTTCAAAAAGCAGATCCGCGACGGTTTCCAGCTCCGCGTCAACGACACGTTGGCCGTGGACTTCCGGCTGGAGGTGGGGGCGCTCACGGAAACCATTGAGGTGAAGGGTGAGCTGCCTTTGCTCCAAACGGAAACCTCCACCGCCAGTCAGGTTCTGCGCGGCGAGATGTTTTACTCGCTGCCGATCTTCCAGCGCCAGCTTCGAACAGCGCTGTACTTCCTGCCGGGCATGCAGCAGGCGAATACCGGCTGGCCCGGCCAACTGACCGGTTTTCGGATCAACGGTTTGCCCGGAACCCAGATCGGAGTCTTTGAAGACGGCGTGCTGGCCACCAATATGTATGACGGAAACGCAGTCAGCACGGGCATGGCGGGCGTCGAGGAAGTGAACGTGCTCACGTCGGCGCTTCCCGCCGAGTACGGTCATGCGCCGGCAGGCGTCATCACGATCGTCAAGAAGACCGGCACGAATGAGCTGCACGCCACTCTCAGCCACATGATCCTGACCCGCAGCATGTTCCCGCGCGGATTTTTTGAACGGGAAACCTTGAAAACCCCGCGCGAGGGCTATCCCAACGGACTGCCGTACCTGTATCAAACTCCGGACGGCGTAGTGACCGGACCGGTGTGGATTCCCAAGCTCTACAACGGCAAGAACCGGACCTTCTTCATGTTCTCCTGGCAGATTCCCTTCTCGAAGGAAAGCAAGTACGGGCAATACACGGTTCCAACCCCGGCCATGCTCCAAGGTGACGTGAGCTTCGGCGGCATCGGCCAGCAGATCTACGATCCCGGCACGACGCGCCAGGTCGACGGGCTGTGGTACCGCGATCCAATCCCGGGCAATATCGTGCCGCGCAGCATGTGGAGCAAGGTCTCCCGCACGATTGTGGATCACAATCCCTGGCGGCCGCCAAACGCAACCGGAAGCGTGACCTCCACCGGCGTCAGCAACAACATCATCGGCAATCAGGCGCTCAAGCTCTGGTGGCCTGCCTATTCGTTCCGCATCGACCAGCAGTTCACCCAGAACATCAAGTGGTACGTCACGCTGAGCTGGAACAACTTCTACACCAAGAGCGAAAACGCGGCCATCGGCTACGCGCCCTACGACCCCAACCAAAGCTACACACCGCAGATTCAGTACACGCCCTCCACGGGTTTATCCTGGATCATCGGCCCCTCGCTCATCAGCGAAACTCGCGTGGGCATGTACCGCCGCACGGCCAATCCCAAGGCCGCCTACCAGCAGGCCATGACCGAGACCTTGACCAAGGAGGCGGGCGTGCCGGGTATCCCCTCGAACTGGTATGTGGGCACCATCAGTCCCGGCGTCGGCAGCGCCCTGGGCAATACTACGGCCAGCGTGGCTACCCGCAACAACTTCAGCTTCAAGCAGGACATCACCAAGATCTCCGGAAAACATGCCTTCAAGTTTGGCTACGATTACCTTTACCAGTACGAAGTGAGCCGCAACATTGCGGATCCCAGGCTGTCGTTCAGTTTCATGGGCACGGGCGGCTTGCAGCCCAACGGCCAGGGGATTACGGGTACGGGTAACAGTTGGGCCGCGTTTCTATTGGGGTATCTGAGTTCGTACTCGGTGAGCGTACAGGGCCCGCCGTGGACTCCGCAGGCCTCCATCCACAGTCTGTACTTTCAGGACGACTGGAAGATTCTGCCGAGCCTGACCCTCAACCTCGGCGTCCGCTACACAACAGAAAGCCCTCTGACCACGCGCAACAACGCCATCAGCGTCTGGGATGAGAAGGCCGTGGACGATATCGCCATTGCCACGAAGTATAGCTACTGCCACGCCACCGGCTGCGTAGGGCAATGGACTCATCCGAAAGGCGCCTGGTATAACCGCGACACTAACAACTTCCAACCGCGCGTCGGACTGGCTTGGAGGCCTCTCAACAAGTTTGTCTTCCGCGGCGGCTTCGGCTTGACCACGCAGGACATGGGCCTAACCTGGTACACACAGCGGGACGACTACGATCTGTCCTTTAGTAAATCCGTGCCATCCGGAGATCAAAGGCCGATCGGCAAGATCGACGATGGCCCGGGGACGATTCCATGGCCGGCCTTGCGTCCCGATGGCACCGTGCCCTTTGCCGGAACGAACATCATCTCGCGCAGCGCCGTGATCGTTCCGAAGAACATCCAGAACCCTTACGCCATGAATTGGAACCTCGGCGTTCAGTATCAGCTTGCGCGCAACTACCTGCTGGAAGTGAAGTACGAGGGCAGCGCCGGCAAGAAGCAGATCGGCAACAGCCAGTGGAACGCGCGCCCGTGGGCGACGACCATGTACCCCGGCCCCACCGGCGGCTACATGGTGAATCTGGACGATCCAGCCAACGCCGCCTGGCGCACCACCTTCCTCGGCAACAGCGCACTCCAGGGCGCCGGCCGTCCTTGGCCGAACTGGGGCACGGTCAACTACCGCTCCAACTTCAGCGGTTCCATCTTCCATGGTGGAACCGTAAAGCTTGAGAAGCGCTACTCCTACGGCATCACGGTCCTCACCTTCTACACGTTCTCGAAGGCGATCGACTGGAGTCCGGGCAACCCGTATCTGAACTGGGGCCTGTTCCGGGGCCGGGGCGGCAACGACGTCCGGCACCGTTATGTCGGCACCATGAACTGGGACCTCCCCTTTGGTCAGGGACGCATGTTCCTCAACAAAGGCGGTCTCATCAACCGCCTGGTGGGCGGCTATACCCTGACCTGGAATTACCAAATCTGGAGCGCCAACCCGGTCGGAATGGGCATCAGCAACTCTCCGGCCTCGAACCAGCAGTACCCGGGCTGGATGCCCACCTACGGAGATGTCCTCCTGCTCAAGCGGCCTCGTCTGCGCGAGAACTGGCAAGACATCGGCGGCGATCGCTACACCCAGATTAATCAGAACCCCATGATCGCCTGCGGCGAGTTTCAGCCGGGTTGGGGCAACGACTGCTTTACCTACGTCCGGCCGTTCAGCCTCGGCAACAACGGCCGCAACGTCTGGCATAAGCAGCGGATCATTGCACACAACATCTCCATGAACAAGGAGATCCCGATCAAGGAACAGCTCCGGCTCACCCTCCGCTTCGACTACCAGAACCCCTTCAAGTGGTTCAACTGGACCGGACTGACCACCACACTGAACATGAGATCCGCAACCGACGCCCGGTTGTTCGGCACTCCGGGCACCGGCGAGCAGGACATTTCGCTCAACGGCGGACATCCGCTCATGTGGGCCTTCGTCGGTCTCCGGTGGTAGCCGGCTGACCACGGCTGACACAAGCGGGCGTACCGGTTTTCCAAGACCGGGCGCCCGCTTGTGTTCTTAACCTAAGTTATAGGTTGCATTCCGGCTGGGCCCGCAGTAGACTCAGTTCCGCAGTGCATGGGCTTTCCGCAAAGACAGGAGCAAATATGCCAACCAGAAGAGAATTTTTGAGGAACAACTTCGCCGCCGTGTGTGGGGCCGCTGCCGCCAGCCGCTTGGCCGCGGATCCGCTCGGGCTGCCGCTCGGCTTTCAGGTCTACCCCATCGCTAAGGAGTTTGTGGCCGACGTGCCGGGCACGTTGAAGGCCTTGGCGGCGCTCGGCTACCGCTCGGTTGAGATGTGTTCGCCGCCGGGCTACAAGAACCTGTTCGGCCCCCTGATGGAGATGAGCGGCTCGGAGCTGCGGCGTCGTTTCCAGGACGCAGGCATGGTGTGCGAAAGCAGCCACTACCAATTCGCCGAGCTGAAACAGAATCTGCCGGAGCGGATCGACTACGCGAAGCAGCTGGGCCTGAAACAAATGATCATCGCCTCTTTCGGTCTGCCTCAAAAGGCCACGCTGGACGACTGGAGGCGGGCTGCCGAGGAAGCCAACCCCATCGGTGAGCAGACCCGCAAGGCAGGATTGCAGCTCGGCTTCCATAACCACGGGATGGAGTTGCAGCAATTGGACGGCGTGCTCATCTACGACGAGCTGATCCGCCGCCTGGACCCGAAACTGGTGAAGATGCAGTGCCAGCTCGTCGATGTCGCGCGGGCGGGCATGGACCCGGCGGCATTCCTGCGGAAGTACGCCGGCCGCTTCGTCTCGCTGCACCTCGCGGACCGGACTGCGGAAGGCAAGCCTGCGCCCGTGGGCAAGGGCTCGATCGACTGGAAGGCCGTCTTCCAGGCTGCCCGCAAGGCCGGCGTCCGGAACTACTACGTCGAGATGAATATGGAGGCCCTCCGAGAAAGCGCGCCGTACTTGAAGAGCCTAAAGGTCTGAGCGGGAGGCGTCCGGAAGTCCTTTCCGTTCAGGACGAGCGCTGCAAGGCCGGCGATGTTTTACTTGCTGGTGAATTCAGCCGGCGCCGGCAGTGGTGTTGTTGCGCTGAGCGAGGTTTTTCCGTCATACTTAGGTGACCGGGGATTCTGGGAATTCATGAATATCCTTCTCATCTATCCGCAATGGCCGGATACTTTCTGGAGTTTCAAACACGCGCTGCCGTTCTTGGGCAAGCGCTCGCCTTATCCGCCGCTGGGGTTGCTCACCGTCGCCTCCCTGCTGCCGGAACACTGGAAGAAACGGCTGGTGGACACCAGCATCCGCCCGCTCACCGATGCGGATCTGAAATGGGCGGACGTCGCGTTCTTGAGCGGGATGCTGGTGCACAAGCGCGAACTTCTGGGGATCCTGGCGCGCTGCCGGAGGCGCGGCCTTCGGACGGTGATCGGCGGGCCGGTGTGCAGCAGCGTGGAGGAGCTCCCGCTCTATGCCGACCACGTGGTGATCGGCGAAGCTGAAGACTTGATCGGTCAACTGGCGGCCGATCTGGAGCGCGGAACGGCCAAGGCGGTCTACCAGGCGAGCGAGCTGCCCGATCTGACTAAAACGCCATTGCCCGCGCTGGACCTCATCAACCCCAACCACTACGCGGCCATGGCCGTTCAGTATTCGCGCGGCTGCCCGTTTAACTGCGAGTTCTGCGACATCATCAAGATTTACGGGCGCGTGCCCCGCACTAAGTCGCCGGCGCAGATCGTCAGCGAAATGGAGCAGCTCTACGAACGCAAGTGGCGGGGTTCGGTCTTCATCGTCGACGACAATTTCATCGGCAACAAGAAGAAGGTCAAGGAGATGCTGCCGGTGCTCGCGGAGTGGAACTTGCGGCACGGACGCCCCTTCACCTTCTTCACCGAAGCCTCGGTCAATCTGGCCGACGACGCGGAGCTGTTGCGGATGATGAAGGAGGCCGGCTTCACCCGGGTCTTCCTCGGCATCGAGACGCCCGTGGAAGCGAGCCTGAAGGAGGCCGGCAAGCCGCAAAACACGAAACGGGACCTGGTCGACAATGTACGCCGCATTCAGAGCTACGGCATGGAGGTGATGGGCGGCTTCATCGTGGGCTTTGACAATGACCCGGCGGACATCTTCGACCGGCAGGTGGAGTTCATCCAGGAAAGCGCCATTCCGCTGGCGATGGTAGGCTTGCTGCTGGCGCTGCCGGGCACGCAGCTCTACTGCCGCCTGCTGCGGGAGGGCCGCATTCTGGACGAGGGACACGGGGACAACATGCGGCCGCGGCTGAACTTTATTCCCAAGATGGACGCGCAGAAGTTGATTGCCGGCTACCAGTCGATCCTCCGGCGCATTTACCACCCCAGCGCTTACTACGAGCGGGTCCGGCGATTTCTGTCCCAATACTCTCCCGCGCACAGCCAGCATTACGCGGTCTCGGACTATCTCGCGCTGGCCCGGTCGATTCTGAAGCAGGGGGTATTCGGGAAAGCCCGCGCCAGCTATTGGAAGTTCTTTCTGGAGGCGGCCACCCGTTACCGCAGGTCATTTGGCACGGCCATCACCCTGGCGATCATGGGCTATCACTTCCAGGTGTTGACGCAGCGCGTCTGTCAGGCCGACCAGGAGAGCTGAGAGAGCCGGCTGGGCGGCGAAGGCGCTCAGCGGCAGCGGTGGGAAGGGATGAGACGGGCCCCCTGGTGATCAGGTGCGTGCGTGTGATGTCAAGATGCGCCTTCCGGCAGAAGCGGCGCGGAACAGAGCTTGTGGGGTGGCTGGGAGGCAGGGATTCGAACCCCGATAAGCAGATCCAGAGTCTGCCGTCTTACCGTTAGACGACCTCCCAATAGTCAATTCCATTTTATCACTGCCCGGCTGGGGGGCCGTCAATAGCCGGCTTGCTTGTCGGCTGGGTTCAGAAGCGGCTCGCCGGCGACGAAGCGGCGCAAATTCTCCGCGAATAATCCGATAACCCGCTGCTGGCGCTCGGGGCTCCAGCCGGAGGTATGCGCGCTCATGACCACGTTCGGGCAGTCGAAAATCGGATGATCCGCCGGCGGAGGCTCCACCGGGAAGACATCGAGCGCAGCCCCGGCGATCCAGCCTTCTTTGAGCGCCCGCACCAGGGCCAGGTCATCGAAGAGCTTGCCGCGGGAGAGCGCCACGAAAATAGCCGTCCGCTTCATGCGGCGGAAGATGTCCGCGTTGAACATCCTCTCCGTCGCCGGTGTAAGCGGCGCGGCGGCCACCACCACGTCACTTTGCTCCACCATCTCCGGCAGCCAGGAAGAGTCTCTCACCTCATCCACGTACTCGGGCTTCGAAGACGGAGGCCGCCGGACGGTTCCGATCACCCGCATCTGAAAACCCTGGTGGGCGATCCGCGCCAGGGCGCGGCCGATGCCTCCCAGGCCGGCAATCCCCATGACCTTTCCTGAAATCTCGGTGTGATGGTCTGACTTGGGCGTGCCCACCGGATTCATCGTGCGGTTGAGGAACTGCGGCACGTAGTACTTGGCGATGCCGCGGGTCAAGGCCAAAATCAGCCCGATTGCGGTCTCGGCGATGGCAGGGGCGAAGGCGCCGGCGTACGTCGTGATGGGCACAGGGCTCCGGAGCACTTCGGGATCCAAGTCGTCAATCCCGGCTGCCGAAGCTTGGATCCACTTGAGCCGCCCGGCCAGCGGCAGTTCCGGGGCCTTCACATCCCCATAGACGATGTCCGCCTCGGGCAAAAGGCGGCGAAACTCCTCCCGGTCCTGGCAGACCACGATCTCGACACGGCCGCCGGCCGCCTCTGTCAGGCGGGCTAGCTCGCCGGCAGTGAAAGGGTAAAGGGTTATGGCCTTGTACGGAGGTTGGGACGCATGCATGGATTTTATTATGAAATGCCGGAAGGGCCTGGAAAAAGGCGCCGGAATAGTACAGAATAGACTAGAATTGTTTTCGGATTTTCTGTGGAAACTCCGGATGGCGATGGCTCGACGGCTGCGTTTAAAAAGGTTGAGCGGCGCGGCAGCCGCCGGGGTGAGCGCTTTGTTTTCCACCGCGCAACTATAAGCACGGGTTGCGCCAAAACACGATGGCGCCGGAGGCCGCCAGGCGGCTACACTAGGACATTCTTTTATGGCCACCGCGGATTTCACCCTTGAGAAAGGACTGCCCGCGAATCTGGACGCGGAGCGCTGCGTGCTCGGCTCCATTCTGCTGGACGACTCGTTGTTCGTGCAGGTGGCGGCCGTGCTGGAAGCGGACGACTTCAGCCTGGAAAAGCACCGGCGAATCTTCCTGCGGATGGGCGAGCTGAACAGCCGCGGCGAGAAGATCGATCATCTCACCCTGGCTGAGGAGCTAAACCGCCACAACCAGTTGGAAGCCTGTGACGGCTACAGCTATTTGGTTTCTCTCGATGAAGGGCTGCCCAGGATTGAGAACATCGAAAGCTACGTCCGGGTAGTCAAGGAGAAGTCGCTGCTCCGGCGGCTGATCTCGCTTTCGCAGAACTTGATTCACCGCTGTCTGGCCGGCGAGGAGGAAGCGCAAGAGATTCTGGCCAACGCCGAAGAGATCTTGCTCAAGTTGGGGGAGGGCAAGAACCGGACCGGCCTAGCCTCGACCGGTGAAATCATCGACGAGTACCCCGGCGGGCTGAACACCCTGCTGGATCCCGCCAGCCGGATTCGCGGCCTCAGCACCGGCTACAAGCGCTTCGATGAGCTCACCGGCGGGCTGCACGAAGGCGAACTGATCGTGCTGGCGGGCCGCCCCTCGATGGGCAAGACGGCGCTGGCGCTGAACATCGCGCACCACGTGGCGGTGAAGCTGAAGAAGACCGTGGCGATCTTCTCGCTGGAAATGTCGAAAGAGGCCTTGTTCAGCCGCCTGCTCTGTTCCGGGGCGCGGGTGGATGCGCAGCGGTACCGGCTGGGCTACTTGGATGCGGAGGAGCGCCGGAAGCTGCAACGCGCGGCTGCGGAGCTAGTGGAGGCGCCGCTGTTCATCGACGACAGCGCGGGGATCTCGCTGATGGACATGCACTCCAAACTGCGGCGCCTGCAAGCGGAGCGGCCGCTGGGGCTGGTGGTGTTGGACTACCTTCAGTTGATGACGGCGCGGGGCAAGTTCGACAACCGGGTGCAAGAGGTCAGCGCGCTTTCCCGGGGCCTGAAGCTGCTGGCCAAAGAGCTGAAGATTCCGCTGCTGGCGCTTTCGCAGTTGAGTCGCGCTCCGGAGGCGCGCAAGGGCGACCACCGGCCGCAGTTAAGCGACCTGCGGGAAAGCGGGTCGATCGAACAGGACGCCGACGTGGTGGCATTCATCTTCCGGGAAGAAGTGTACAACAACAAGCGCGAAGACCTGAAAGGGAAGGCCGAACTCATCGTGGCCAAGCAGCGCAATGGGCCGATCGACACTATTGAGCTGGTCTTCCGCGGCAACCTAATGCGCTTTGAGAACCTAATATCGGACCTGGAGGAGCCACCGCCGGAGGAGTAAGACGGCGGCGGGATGCCCGTCATTCCACCAGCCCGTGGCGCACGGCAAAGCGCACGAGTTCCCCGATGCTGTGCACGTTGAGTTTCTCCATGATCCGGCCGCGGTGTGCGTCCACGGTATAGACGCTGAGTTGAAGGGCTGTTGCGATTTCCTTGTTGGTCTTGCCCTCCGCCAGCATCTGTAAAACCTCACGTTCGCGGCTGGTGAGCAGGTCCAGCGGGTCGCGTACCTGGCGGCGGTAGTCGCTGAGGACGACTTCGGACACAGCGGGGCTCAGGTACGCCTCCCCTCGAGCCACGGCCCGGACGGCCAGAAGCAAGTCCCGGTCGAAGGCGTCTTTGAGCAGATAGCCGCGGGCGCCCGCCCGGAGAATCTCGCGCACATAAACGGAGTCCTTGTGCATGCTGAGAGCCAGCACGCGGGTCCGGGGCAGGGATTCCGACAGGCGGCGGGTGGCCTCAATGCCGTTCAGCTCGGGCATGCCGACGTCCATCACGATCACATCGGGCCTCAGCTTCTCGGCCAGTGCGACGGTTTCCCGTCCGTTGTCCGCTTCGCCGACAATTTCCATGTCCGGTTCCGCTTCCAAAATGCGCCGGAACCCCTGGCGGACCAAGGCGTGATCATCCGCGAGAAGAATGCGAATCTTTGAGCTCATCTTCGGTCATCCGCTTTGGGACCACCGCCTCCACGGTGAGACCTTGACCGGGCCGGGAGTGCACCACCAGCTCCCCTCCGGCCCCCCGGGCCCGCGCGCGCATGCCCACCATGCCGAATCCACGCTCGGCTACGCCCGGCGAGTCGGGAAGGCCCACTCCATTGTCCGCAATTTTCAGGCGGATCTGCGAGCGGTTGGCGTTCAAGCTCATCTCCACGCGCTGGGCTTTGGAGTGCCGGGCCACGTTCGTTAAAGCCTCCTGGGCGATGCGGAATAAGTGGATTTCGGCGTCCTCCGTCAAACGCCCCGAGAAGTTGGACTGGTAGTTCACCGCAATCCCAGTGCGTTCGGTGAATTTCTCGGCCAGCCAGCGCAAGCTGAAGTCCAACCCAAAATCGTCCAGGACGGTTGGGTGAAGCAAGTGGGACAGCTCGCGCACGTTGTGCAGCGCGTCTTCAACCAGTTCCAGGCAATCGCGCACCTTTTCACCCGAAGCGCCGGCCTGCTCCAGAGTCAGCAAGTTGGCCTTTAGGGCGGTGAGCGTTTGTCCAAGTTCGTCGTGCAACTCATGGGAGAAGCGGCGCGCGGCGCTCTCCTGATTCTCCAGCATGTGCCAGGAGACGCGGCTCAGTTCGCTGGCCTGCCATTCCATCTTACGGAACAAGTCCGTCGTCATGCGGACTGTGGCCACGGTAAAGACCAGTGCCAGCGCCAGGCTGACGGCCAGGAACCACACGGACTGGGTCAACATGCGCCGGGACTGGACGGTGATCATCTGCTGGGCTTCCAGCGATTTCTGCCGTCCCGCAGCGGCCATGCGGGCCACGATCGCGGTCACTTGCCGGTGGCGCTGAAAGAGGTCGCGCGAGAGCAGCGAGGAGGGGTGCGGCTGGCTCAGTAGACGCCGCGCTTCGGCGGTGAACTCCGCGGTCGCTTTTCCGAGTTGGCGGCCGTTGGCCTCTTCTGCCGTTCCTTCGGTGCGCCGCGAAATCTCCCCGATGTTGCGGTCGGCGGCGTCGAGCTCGGCCAAAATCTTGGCCCTGTCGATGGACTCCGGTTCCCGGGAGAGGTTGTAGAATACCGCGCTAAGGGCCTGCTGCTCGTGCTGCAAGGTCTCGATCAGCCTGGCGAATTCCTGCTGCTGCTGGACGATGGTAGCGGCGTTGCGCTGGATGGAGCGGATCCCCGCTGTGCCCACGAAGCCCGCAACCACAAGCAGCAGTATCACTAAGCCGAACCCGGCCAAGAGCACTCGCAGGATGCTTTGGGACGTCACCTGGCGCGGCAGGGGCTGCATGGAAGAATCCCTTGCGAAGCCGTTGATCTGACTCCAGTTTAAGGCAGGGCAGCCGCCGTGGAACAACGTTAGCCTGCTTTTGGCGGCGCCTTTAGCCTCAAAAGGCTATTCCTCAGACCGCCGGGGCTGCCTCAAGATGGGGATGAAAGGCGGAACAATCCGCCGGGAAGGAGAAAACCCCATGAAGAAGCTGATTGTTGCTTTTTTGGCTTGCGCACTGACTGCTTCGGTTGGCTTGGCCCAGGGGACCAAGGGCAAGGGCGCCGCAAAGAAGGAAGCGGCCCAAACCGCAACCACGGCGAGCGCCAAGCCGGTACGGCACACGGTGAAGCTGGAAAGCCTGCCGGCTGCAACCCAGGAGGCCATTAAAAAGGCTATTGGCGCCGGCAAGCTCACCCGGCTGGTGTCGATTACGGAAGATGGAAAGACAACCTACGAAGCCCAAGTCGTATCGGGCAAACAGAAGTCTACGATGAAGTTTGACGCCAACGGAAACCCGATCCAGTAACCCGCTGGCCTGACCTCCGCCCGGGGCGTCCGGCTGGCAGCGGACCCTAACCCCCGCCGAAACCAGATCGGTCCGAGAGCCGGACGCCTGGGCGGCTGTATTTGTGCACCACTCCAGAACTGCCGCGCGTTGCTGGAACCGGTTGGGCCAGCCTCGTTTGCCGCTGCACAGACCATTTCTCCGACGGCATAAACCGCAGAGAATCCGGGGATCAGAGATACCGTGTGCTATCATGAACCTTCTGAGCTTGCGGCCATGCGCAGGAAGGTGGTGCAGCACCGCCGGGTGCAGCGGAAGGATGTGAACGGAGAGCCCGGCGGGGCGCCAGTCCGGCTGGGCTTGTGACCCGATAGAGCGGCTCACACCGCACACCCGACGAAGGATGCCCTACTCCTCCCGTTCCACCGCCCGTTTTCGTGATCCCGCCGAGCTCCTGGATTTCTTCCTGGAGATCGCCTCCGTCACGTCCGAGACGCTGGATTTGGACCGGCTGCTGGCGGGCGTTGCGGATTTGATTCTACGGGTGATCCCGTGTGAGCTGCTGGCCATTCTGCTCTACAGCGAGAAGCTCAAGGGCCTGAGGATCGCCTATGCCATGGGGCACCGCCGGGAAGTGATCGAAAAGCTGGTCATTCCGCTGGGCGAAGGAATCACAGGAGCGGCGGCGCAAGCCCGGGAGGCTATTCTGGTGGGCGATGTGCGCAATGATCCGCGCTATCTGAATGCGCTGGACGCGGTGCGTACGGAGCTGGCGGTGCCCATGGCGTTCCGCGGCAAGCTGGTGGGCGTCATTGACCTCCAGTCGACGCGGCTGAATGCCTATGGCGACTACGAAAAATCCACGCTCCAGTTGATCGCCTCGCGCGTGGCGGCGGCCATCTACAACGCGCGGCTGCACCGCCGGGTGGAGCGCCAGAACCGGACCCTGAGGACGCTGGCCAGGCTCGCGCCGGAGTTTTCCTCGATCCGCGACTTGAACGAGCTGCTGCAACGAATCGCCACGGCCGTGCGGGCGCTGGTCCTGTATGACTCCTTCAATGTCTATCTGGTGGACGAAGCGCAGCAAGTGTTGCGCCACCTGTTCAGCTCCCGCTACGACACCCGCTCGACGGTGGACAACATTCCTCTCGGCAAGGGCATCACCGGGGCCGCAGCGGAATCCCGGGAGCCCGTGCGAGTGGATGACACCGAGGCCGATCCGCGCTACATCCCCTCGCACCCCGATATCCGCAGCGAGGTGGCGGTGCCGCTGGTGGTCCGCGACCGCGTCATCGGGGTCATGGACTTGGAAAGCGAGCGCATCGGCTTTTTCACGGAGGATCATGTGCGGGTGCTGGCGCTGCTGGCGCCGCAGATCGCAGCCTCTATCGAAAACGCGCGGCTGTACGAGGAGCTGAGCCGGCACAAGGAGCGGATGGAGGCGGACCTGCGGGCGGCGCGCGAGCTGCAATCGGTGCTCCTGCCGCGGCAGGCGCCGGAAACCCCAGGGCTGGAGATCGCCACCGGCGTGCGCCCGGCACGGGAGATCAGCGGAGACCTGTACGACTTCTTCCGGCAGGGAAGGGAGCGGTCCGCCATCGCTTTGGGGGATGTGAGCGGAAAGGGGGCTGCGGCGGCGCTCTATGCCGCGCTGGTGAGCGGCCTGCTGCGCACCCTGGGCCCGAGCCACAGTCATCCGGCCGAGCTCTTGAAAAGACTCAACGAAGCGCTGCTGGAGCGCAAGGCGGACGCGCGCTTTGTCACGCTGCTGGTCCTGCTGTGGCACTCCCGCTCGCGCGAGTTCCGGATGGCCAACGCCGGCGCCATGCCCCCGCTGATCTGGCGCAAAGGCCAGTTGCACAAGCCGCGCGTCGAAGGCATCCCGCTCGGCCTGCTCGAAAACCGCGAGTACGAGGAGGTCGCCTTCCGGGCCGAGCCCGGAGACTTGATCGTTCTCTATAGCGATGGCATTGAGGATCAGCACAATGCCTCGGGCGACCATTACGGCAGGAGCCGGGTGCTGCGCCTGCTCGAGGAGAGCTGGGACAGGGCTCCCCAGGAGATCGTCCAGCGGCTGTTCGCCGACCTGGACCGCTTCTCGGCGGGGATGGAAACTTTCGACGACCAGACGTTGATCGTGATGCGGGTAAAGTAATCATGTTGCTTGCCTCGGACGCCTACTCCTACCGCTCCGGCGTGCTCTACTGCGAGGAGGCGCCGCTCGACGAAATTGCGCGGCGCGCCGGGACGCCGTGCTACGTCTACTCGAGCCGCGCGGTGCTCGATCGTTTCCGGGCTTACGAAGAAGCGCTGGAAGGATTTCCGCACTTGGTTTCCTACGCCGTGAAGGCCAACTCCAATCTGGCGCTGCTGCGGCTTTTGGCCGCGGCTGGGGCCGGCTTTGACATCGTTTCCGGCGGTGAGCTGTTCCGCGTGATTCAGGCCGGCGGCGATCCTTCGCGGGTGGTGTTCTCGGGTGTGGGCAAAACGCCGGCGGAGATCGAGTACGCTCTGAAGAGCGGCATTTACGCCTTCCACTGCGAATCGGAAGGGGAACTGGGTCTGATCGAGGCTCTGGCGGCGCGCCTGGGCGTGTGCGCGCGCGTGGCGCTGCGGGTGAACCCGGATGTGGATGCGGGGGCGCATCCTTATATCTCCACCGGCATGCGCGAGCACAAGTTCGGGATCGGGATGGCGGAGGCGGAGTCGTTGTATCACCGTGCGCAAAAGTTGCCGCACCTGTCGCTGGAGGGCGTGAGCTGCCACATCGGCTCGCAAATCCTCGAAGTCGAACCGCTGTTGGAAGCTCTCGATCGCCTCTTAGAGCTGGCGCGGCGGCTGCGCGCCGCCGGGCTGCCGATCCGGCATCTGGATTTGGGCGGCGGACTGGGCATTCCCTACCGGCCCTCCGACTCTGCGCCAGACATTGCCGAATTTGTGAAGCAAGTGCGGCGGCTCATGGAGGGGCAAGATCTGTTTCTGATCCTGGAGCCGGGCCGCTCCATCGTCGGCGAAGCGGGAGTGCTGCTGACGACGGTGCTTTACCGCAAGCCCGGCGCAACGCGCGAGTTCATCATTGTAGACGCAGCGATGAACGACTTGCTGCGGCCGTCGCTCTACCAGTCGCACCACGAGATTTTCGCCGTGCGGCAGGCGGTGCGGGGCACGGTCCGGGCGGACGTCGTCGGTCCCGTGTGCGAATCCGGGGACTTCCTGGCGCTGGACCGCGAGATGCCGAACGCGCTGCCGGGCGATGTGCTGGCGGTCTGGACGGCGGGAGCGTACGGGTTCGTGCTCGCCTCCAATTACAACTCGCGCCCGCGGCCGCCTGAGGTCTTGGTAGAGGGGGACCGCTGGCGAATTGTGCGCGCCCGGGAGACCTACGAGGACCTCATCCGGGGCGAGAGCGTATAGCGCCGCCCGGAGCGGACGCACACGCTCCGGACTCTTCGTTGCCTCACCATTCGCCAACTCTTACGGTGTGATTCGGTTTGAGCCGGATCCCATTGCGCCCTGACTTGGGGAAATACACTCAATTCCACTCACAATTCCTGAATTTGGAAAACAATCCGGAGAAAAACTTCGGGAAATCCGTTGCGAACGAGGCCATTGACAAATTGTGGCTTCCGGTGTAACATCAGTTTGCTCGAATCCGGAGCGAACAGGTACAATTACCGATCCATGGCAGGTGGGAGAATCTAAATCTACAAAAACGGAACGAACGCATCGGAAATGAGTCATCTGTTCCATTAAAAGGAGAGAACAATGCGAAACATTCTGATCTTGCTCGCTATCGGGCTGATCTTGACCGGCGTGGTTTGGGGCCAGGAGACGCGGGGAAGCATCGTGGGGACGGTGACCGATCCGCAAAACGCCGTGGTTCCGGGCGCCACGGTCATAGTCACGAATGTGAATACGGGAACCAGCGTCCGGCTGGTCACGAATCAGAGCGGCTACTACGAGGCGCAGTTGCTGCTTCCCGGCAGCTATACGGTGACCGTGGAGGCGCCAGGCTTCAAGCGCTCGGTGCGGTCCGGCTTGACCTTGGCGTTAGGAGACCAACTGCAAATCAACTTCCAGATGGAGGTTGGAGGGGTGACAGAGTCGGTGACAGTGACGGGCGAGGCGCCGATCCTGGACACCAGCACCGTGAGCACCGGCCGCGTCCTGACCAACAAAGAGGTGATGGACTTGCCGGTGATCGGCAACAACATCGTCATGCTGACCAGGTTTTCGCCAGGTGTGCAGGTGCCGGGCACCACGCAGTTCCTGGTGCAGGGACAGGTGGGCGGCGGTTCCGGCTATTACGCGCCCGGCAACATCGGCGGCAACGAGTGGTCGATCGACGGAGTGTCGACCAACGGCACCGACCGGCGCGTGTCGATTATGCCCAGCCCGGATCTGATTGACGAGTTCAAGATTGAGGCGGTCAGCTTCGACGCCAGCTTCGGCCATGCCACGGGCTTGAACATCGCCATGTCCACCAAGTCCGGCGCGAACGAGTTTCACGGAACGGGGACGTACCAGTATATGAACCAGCGCTGGAATGCGGCTTCGTTCTTCGTGAAGCAAAACTACTATCGTAAGATCGCCGAAGCGCGAGCGGCGGGCAACTTCGTCTTGGCGGATCAACTAGCCAAACAGCCGATGCTTCCGGCCGGCCACATGAATAACTATCACACGACGATCAGCGGTCCCGTCTGGATTCCGAAAGTGTATGACGGGCGCAATCGCCTGTTCTTCTTCTTGGGGTACTCTAACCTGACCAATCTTCAATCGGCTCGGCCTAGTGAAGTGAACTACACGGTGCCGACCATGGCGATGCGGACCGGCGACTATTCCAAGCTGCTGCTGGTGGACCCGGTGCGTTATCAAGTCTACGACCCGGTTTCGACCCATCCAGATCCCGCGCGGCCGGGCTTCTACGTGCGCGATCCGTTCCCGGGCAATATCATCTCCTCCTCTCGGATCATGATGCCCAAGATGTACGACTTCTATACGAAGCGGATGCCAATCCCCAACAATGATCCGACCGACCCGACCAAGGAGCCGGTCAATAACTACATCGCCTCGGGAATGCCGAACAATGTGTACTTCCATTCCTGGTCCAACCGTTTCGATTACCAGGCCAACGACAAGCACCGCTTCTTCTTCCGGTGGATGAAAACTCACTACATTGAGGATGCTCAAGACTACACGTACGAGACCGACCCGGGCCTGATGGCCTGGAACGAGCGGCGGCCCGCTTTCAGCGCCGCTGCGGACTGGACCTACACGGTGAGTCCCAATACGCTGCTGAACGTGACGCTGAGCGCGAACTCCTTCATCCTGGAAAACCAGCGGCTCGGCACTCGCAAGTACAAGCCGACCAGCGTCGGTTTGCCCGCCTACATTGACGCGAAATGCGGCGACAATTGCCGGCTGCCCCGCGTGATCTGGCCGGGGATGACCGCCTGGAGCGGCGACATGGTGTTGAGCACCTCGGCCGATCCCGGCACGAAAGGGTGGCAACGGGTGGTCCGGTCCAACTTGACCCACATTCGGGGCAGCCATACGGTGCGGGGTGGCTTCGAGCTCCGGCACCATTTCCGCAACCAGTTGCATCCCGGCGGGTTCACTTCGGGCAACTTTACCTTCGCCAATAGTTTTGTCCGGAAGGACGGCGATGGGTTTGTGCCCGCAGGCAGCCTGGGGTTGGTGTGGGCGACCTTCTATCTGGGCATGCCCACGGGCATGTCGATCGACACCAACGACACCTACGCGCTGGTGAGTCCCTACACGAGCTGGTTTGTGCAGGACACTTGGCGCATCACACGGAAGCTGACCCTGACGCTGGGACTGCGCATGGAGCATGAGATGGGGGCAAAGGAGCGCTACAACCGGGCGCTGTCGTATTTTGACCCCAATCTGACGCTTCCGATTACCGCCGCCGCTCAAGCGGCATATGCTGCCAATCCGCTGCCGGAGCTGCCCGCCAGCCAGTTTGTGGTGAAGGGTGGGCCGCGCTATCTCGGCAAGGATGGCGCGCCGGACCGGCTGTGGAAGAGCGAGCTGATGTGGCTGCCTAGAGTCTCGGCGGCCTGGCAGTGGACCCCGAAGATGATTTTGCGCGGGGGATATGGGATCTACTACGACACGCTGAACGTCATGAACGAGGCGGCCAATCAGTACGGGTATTCCCGGACGACGAACACCGTGCTGACCAACGACTTCGGCTACCACTGGCTGGTGGGCGATCCGGCCAGAGGCATCTCTCCTCTGACGGATCCCTTTCCTGTCCGCAGCGACGGCACTCGCTTCGATTCACCGCTGCGCGACTCGCTGGGACCGATGGCCCTCGTTGGCCAGTCTTTCACGTTCAATCGCTACGACCGAGAGCACCCGCGGCTTCAGCGCTGGCGGGTCGGCATCCAACGGGAGTTGGCTGAGAACATGATGTTCGAGGTCGCTTACTGGGGCCAGTGGGCCGACCGGCTGAGCGTCACCCGGCGGCTCGACGCCCTGCCTGGTCAATATTGGGCGACAGGGCTGGTGCGGAACAATGCCGTGGCGACCGAGATGAACCGGAACGTCACCAATCCGTTCTACATCGGCAATTTCGAGTCGCTCAAGACCTCCAACCCCCTGGTGTACCAATACATGTCCACCCTTTCGTTCTTTACCAGCCCGACCGTCCAGAAGAACCGGCTTCTGCGGCCCTATCCGCACATGAACGGCCTGTATGACTCCGCGAACCCCATCGGCAAGGCGCGGACGCATGCGCTGGAGATCAACTTTACCCGCCGTTTCTCGAAAGGCTTGAGCTTGAACGCCTCCTATTCGAGGATGCACCACGAGCGGTGGAACATCCTGGAGAACGAGTTCGATAAAGAACCAACATACTGGTGGCCCGACGACACGACGCGGCCGCACCGCTTTACGGCGACCGGCATCTACCAGTTGCCGTTTGGTAAGGGCCGTACTTTCCTTCAGAACGGGCTGCTGAGCTACATTTTCGGCGATTGGCAGATCGCATTGACCTATGAGTTCCAGCCTGGTCCGCTGCTGGCCTGGGGCAACATTTTCTACTACGGGGACCTGAAGACTTTCGAAAAGGACGCGACTTCCACGCCGAGGACGCTCGAGCAATGGTTCAATACGAACCTGCCGTTCGAGCGGAATGCCTCGAAAATGCCGGCGGCCTACCACGTCCGGGTATTTCCCAGATACTTTAACGGGCTGCGGGCCGACGGACTTAAACAGTGGAACGGCAACATCCTCCGCGAATTCCGGATCACCGAGCGGGTTCGGCTTCAGTTCCGCGGGGACTCGATGAACCTGCAAAACCGGTCGCAAATGGCCGCGCCGGACCTTTCACCGACCTCCACCAACTTCGGCCGGATCACCGCACAGACCTCGTCGCTGAACCGTTACTATCAATTCCAGGGACGGATTCAGTTTTAGGCGAGCGCAGAGAAAGCGGTTTGCGGCGCTGGAGACTTGCTCCGGCGCCGCAAACCTTTCACCAGAAAAAGCGCCTTCCGGCCGCCGTGGAGTAAGCCGCCCGACTTGCCACGCCGGCAGTGGCGCCGGTGGTGGGCATCTCAGACGCAGCCTTTTTCGTCTTCCTTTGTGCGCCCACGCTCACCAACTGCCCTCTGGTAACGAGAGAGCCGCTCAAGGCGCAGCCCTCTCGTACACCCGCACGTAGTCCACTTCCATGCGCTGAGGGAAGATCGAATCGTCGATGCCTTTTTGGCCGCCCCAAGCGCCGCCGATCGCCACGTTCAGGATTAAATAGAACGGTTGATCAAAGGGCCAGACGGCGGGGCCGGTCTTCTCGTTGTTGTAGCTGAAGTATTTCTGATCATCAACGAAGAAGTCCAGCCGTTCGGGCGTCCACTCCAGGGCGTAGACGTGGAAATCAGCGTAGGGCTTCTCGATGCGGATGGACGCTCCTTTGCCGGTCTTCTTGACGTGGTTGTAGGCTTCGGTGTGGATGTTGGCATGAATGATGTCCGGGTCGAAGCCGACGTTCTCCATGATGTCGATCTCGCCGCAGCGCGGCCAGCCCACCTCGCGGCGGTTCACGCCGAGCATCCAGATGGCGGGCCAGGTTCCGCGCCCTGTGGGGAGTTTGGCCCGGACCTCAATGCGCCCGTAGCGCCAGGCGGCTCTGCCCTCGGTGGTGACGCTGGCGGAGGTATACTCGGCGAACTGCCGGCCGCGCTGCCAGGAAGTCGCGCCGGGCTCATAGCGCGGATTTGGGAACTGCTCTTTGCGAGCTTCAAGCACGAGCACGCCGCGTTCGACCCGGGCGTTCTCGGCCCTGGCGCGGGTGTAGTATTGAGCCTCCTGGTTGCGGACGAAGCCTTCCTCGTAGGTCCACTTGGCCGGATCCGGCAGGCCGTCTTTGTCAAATTCGTCGGACCAAACCAGTTTCCATTCGGCCCCCTGGACAGCGGCACAAAGACAAACGGCAAGAACTGCCACAGCCGATGCTCGCATCATCGTTCCTCCGCAATGATTATCCTGCAACGCGGGGCCGGCCGTTCAGCGGCCGCGGCCAGGCGCAACCGGGCCGATCGGAGCAGGCACGAATCCGCCCTGGCCTCCGAAGCCGCCGCCACCGAAACCGCCGAAGCCTCCTCCCCTGCCGGGACCCATTCCTCCCGGCCCCATCGGCCCGCCTCGCCCACCCGGTCCCATTGGCCCACCGCGGCCTCCGGGACCCCCGCGGCCGGGACCCATCCCAGGGACGCTTGTGCCGGGTGTGGCCCCGGGCGCGGCCGGAGCGGCGGCTTGCCGCATGAGTGCGGCCATCGCCAGGCGGTCCTGACGCACGTCATACAAGAATTCCCACTCCTTGTAATTGGTCCGGTCGTTATAAACCTTGATGGATACCGCGTCGCGCTTGCTTGCGATGCCGGCGATGCCGCCCACTTGCACCGGCTGCTGCGCGGCGGCGGCAGCGGCTGCCGTCACCGCGCCGCGCTGGGTGGGGGTGGTCAATAGGCGCTGGATGAGCTGGATGGCCGGGTTGGCTCCTGGGGCCGCCGCTGGCGCAGCGCCCCCTCCGGGCGACGGCGCGGCAGGGAAAGCTACGGCTTGTGGCCCGCTCGCAGAACCGGGCGGTCCCACCGGGACCGGCATGGGCAGCGCGCCCGGCGCTTCACCCCCTTCGGTGCCGCCTCCGGGCGCCATCCCAGCGGAGATGTTTGCCGTGACCGTCTGGCCTGGCGCTGGCCCGGGGAGATCAATTTGCATGCCCGGGATCGCCGGTTGCGGGGGCATGCCCTCGGACTCTTCCTCAGAGGGCAACTGGGGCGCGCCCGCGGCGGGAGCGAGAATCATGTCGCTGGGGCGCTGCTGCTGCCACAAAGGAACCTGCGTCTCCTGCTGTGCGGCGGTTTGTGCGGAAGCGGTTTGCGTCTGATCACCGCCTTGAGGACCATAAACCAGCGAATCCGGAAAGACGCCCAGGCCTGTGGCGTGGATGAGGCGCCATTGGTCCTCGCCGGTCATAGGGTCCTTGTAACGCCGCCGCAGGAAGCGGCGGTTATTCGTGTTTTCGAGTGCGTCCAGGTCGGGAGGGTAGCGCCCAAAGGCGCGGAAGTAGAGCTGGATGGCGCGCTTGTACTGCTCGCCGCGGTCGATCAGCATCTGCTCGCGGTCGCGCTGAGCCTCCAGGACCACGCGGGGAAGCTCGTTGTAGAGCGAGATGGCGATGAAGGCGGCCAGCAGGAAGACCACCAGCACGGCGTAGCCGGCCTCTGGCTTTCTGGCGCGCATTCCGTTCATTAGCCCACTTGCGGCTCCAGCGGCAGGGTCTGCTCGCTGTTGGACTGCAAGTCCTCCACTACCACTGAGTTTACGCCGATTCGAACCACCCGGTACCGCATCTTCAGCACCTCGCCTTCGCCCCCGACCAAAATCTCGTCACCGTCAAGGAAGAATGCGCGCTTGGGGCCTTGCGGCAGCGGCGCGGTGAAGCCGTAAAACCGCAGCGGGATCTGCGGAGGCCGAGGCTTGGCCGGCGGCGGTTCCGGCGCCGGCGGCGGCTCGACGGTTTGCGGCTTGGGAATGATCTTGGGTTCCGGTTGTTTGGGCAGAGGCGCTGCGCCAAAATCAAACAGACTGCGGCGTCCGCCCTCGATCGCGACCTTCTGGAGCTTATCCAGCAGGTCCAGCCGCAGCGTCGCTTCAAGCGTGTTCGCCTCGCTCAGGTCCACGGCCCGCCGGCGCAGCGAGGGGCGAAACTCCTGGAGGCGGTTTTGACGCGCCCGAGGCGCCTCAGCGCGGACTACAGGCCGGCCGGTTTCGGCAAGCGCCGCGGGAGATGGCATCGCGGCGGCGCGGGGCTGAACGGGCGAAGCCGCCGGAGCGCCCGAGATCAGGTTGGTATAGATCAAGTAAGCGGCCAGAGCCACCAGGGCCAGCAGGACGGCAAGCTTTTTCGGTTCCGCCCCGAGTTTCATGGCGCTAGCGCCTCCCCGCGCACAAACACATTCAGCCGAAGGCCGATGGCCAGCACGCCTGGCGTCTGAGTAGGCTGCGCCTGGAGCCGCTCGATGGT
>Ga0315298_1002326_pt1 | contig 32453 bp, 22 predicted proteins | sample WHS_1_MG_FD_203077 | JGI IMG/M metagenome (GOLD analysis project Ga0315298, IMG submission 203077) | Extremophilic microbial mat communities from Washburn Hot Springs, YNP, Wyoming, USA - WHS_1_MG | ecosystem: Environmental > Aquatic > Thermal springs > Hot (42-90C) | place: USA: Wyoming... | reverse complement strand
GGAAACTGGAACAGTTCAGGGGTACAAACTGTGCCTGCGGTAACGGTGTTGGTTTTGTTCATATTTACCCAATAGACAATGGGCCGAGAACACCGTTACAACTTTTTTCAAGAAAAATCCGGGTTAGTGCGTACACCCGACCACTGGGCCGGACCGAAAAGGCTGGTCAACGGTTCGCCGCTCGTCAGTCTGCTGCACAGTTGCCATAACTCTAATTACGCGCACTCGACATATCTGGCGCAGCAGCGCATGAAAACTGCCGGTCATTTATCGCATCAGAAACTCGTTACCCACCCCAGTTATTCACAGCATTAAGCCCGGCGCACAGAGCCGCTTGTAGCTGCAACGTCGCTGCCAAATGGTTGAGCAACTACCAACACACCGAGCCTTTCAGGTCGGTCAAACACGCGTGCTGAGCATTTCGCGGCCCGCATCAAACGTACTCAGCCAATGGAGCAGTCATGGTGCTGCGCCCGAGTCGCCAGATCGGCTTTGGCACAAGACGCCTCGAACCTGACTTTGACGCTTTGCATCGAGCCTCGGCGCAATCAGACCTGTTCTGTTTGCTTTGGCCGTGGATTCAGTCGGGAACGATGCTCACGGCATGTTTGTGCATACTATGCGGAAAAACCGGTGCGTTACATCGGCAACTGGTTCCGCATAAACAGCCGAGTCGTTTGTAGCAACGATGATTTGGCGCAGCGTCCAGTCGGGGGCATCCAGACTGTCAGATGATTCAACCCTGTAGATTTTGTTTCGGACTGTTTCCCACGCAATCTGCACCTTGTTTGTCGGCACAAGCGCGATCGAGATAATCCTGAACTGTGTCACAGGCGGCTCGGTTGGTATGTACTCAAAGGCGCCAAGGTCGGGTCCAGTACCATAGTAGGGCAGGCCGACGTATGCACCTGCATCAATCAACCGGCTCCCAGGCGCGAGCCGTAGCAACGCATTACTGGCCAGACTGTAATCCGGGTTGCGCGGCGCCAACGCAAGTGAAATGTCCAAGCTCACGAAATCGGTTGCTGTGACATTGAAATGTTGCCAACTGTTTGAGATTTGAATGGTTGTCGGGTCGAGGTTGGTTGCCGTGCGCTCGAATGCAATGTTGTTGATCAGCAGGTTTGTCCCCACCAACGGCGTTTCGTAGAACGAGAAGTTGACCCTGTTACTGTAGCCGGTGCAGTTAACAATTGTCTGGCCGGCTTGTGAATGATTGTGATCGAAGCCCTTATTTGCGTTGCAAAAGGCGACGCAGTTGGTCAGGAAATGCCCGGCGCGTGTCCCGGCACCGCCGAGCTTAAATCCGTTGCCGTTGCCAGAAAAGTTCGTGCCTACACCCCACAGGTCGTACCCGTTGAGAAACGACCAGCAATTCGACAACACAACTGGATTGTTTGTGTTGTAGTAGAAATCCCAGCCGTCATCTGAGTTATGCCATGCGCGGCATCCGATAAACATGTTGCCCGGGCCACAGCCTGCCTTGGCGGCAAAACCGTCGCCGTTGTTCCCGCCACTTGCAGGTTGGAAATTCCGGTACGAATCGCAGTTCAAAATCAACGCATTTGTGCATCTTGCGCTCGTGCTGCCGAGGGCAAATCCGTCATTACCGCAATCGTGGACGATGCACCCCTCGATGATGTTTGACAATCCGCCGATGAATATGCCGTTATCCGGCGCATTACGTACCTCGAGACCCTTGACATGCCAGAAGTTGCGTCTGATATCCAATGCCTTGTCAGTGCCGCTCATACCCGAAAAATCCAATACGGGCAATTCACCGGGGTACGCCCATAACTTGATGTAGTTTGTTGCAGCGCCGTGTTTAGCTGGTTTGACCGGAGTCGTAAGCATGTAAAGACCGCCCCGGACATAAATTGTGTCGCCCGGTGCAAGTGCGGAATTAGTGACAGCCTTTTGTGGGGTAGCAAATGGTAACTCGAATGTGCCCGGGTTCGAATCGCGGCCGTTTGTTGCGACGTAATAAGTTGCCGCAACTGCCGCGGTTGCCGCGTTTAACGAAATCGCCAACTGAGCAATAAACCTTCTCATACTATGGCTCAATATGTTCACGTGCACCCAAGTCCGGTGCTGTGCCGTTGTACGGCAACCCCACATCAACTCCGCGATCAATCAATTGACTGCCTGGCGCCGGCCTAGCGAATCCGTTGTTTGGGAGGCCGCCGTCCGGTTCACGCGGTGCAGCAGCGTCAGCAGCCGATACACTCACGAAATCGCTCGCACGCACTGTAATACCGAGGTTCCAACTGTTATTGATCTGAGTTGAGGTGCCTGTGATGTCAACCGGGGCCGGCCGGGTCGAGTTCCAATCGAGACAATTGATAAACACGTTACCGTTTTGCTCGAATTTGTACGGTCTGCCGCAGTTTAACGCCGCGCAATTCACCAGTGTGATCGGTGCGGTATTGTTGTTGTAGGCAAATCCGACGGTTGTACCCCATTTAAGGTCGAGTGCAATGCAATTTGTCAGAAAGATCGGGCAGTACGTGTTGTCGCCGCCGAGCTTGAATCCGTTGCCGTCGCCGCTAAACGAGCTGAACCCCCACAAGCTCGGGTCGCCGTTGTGCCATGTCCAGCAGTTCTCAATAACAATCGGGTGCTCGGTTTGGTAACAATCCCAGCCGTCGTCGCAGTTTTCCCAGGCGCGACACCCATAGAACCTGTTGCCCTTGCCTGCGTAGAGTTTGCAGGCGAACCCATCTGCATTTTCGTAACCTGTTGCCGGGTCAGCATTTCTGTATGAATCGCAATTGATGACGAGGTTGTACGCAGCCCAATGGTCCGGGTTCGGGTTGGTCGAGAACGTGTCCTTGTCCAGGCCGATCTGCAGACCGCTGTCGCCGTTGTGATGAAATACGCACTGGTCAAAGACAATATGGCTCCCCTCGCATTTGACGCCGTTGTCGGGTGCATAACAAATTTCAAGGCCCTTGATTATCCACCACGCTGCATTCGTTGTTACCTTGATCCCGCGCGCGGCAGCGCGTTCGTCTTCATTAGCAGGACGCCAATTCGAGTAATTCAACACAGGCTTTTCATCCAGATACGCCAAGATACGGATCGGGTTGTTTGACATGCCGGCTTTGTCCAGCACAACAGTTGCAGCGTAAAAGTAACTGCCACCGCGCATGTAAATGGTGTCGCCCGGCTCGGCAGCAGCAACCGCCACCGAAAGTGAATACAGCGGCGCGTCAATTGTGCCCGGGTTCAAGTCATTGCCGGTTGGTGAAACATAGATTGTCGAGGGAAACACTGATACAAACTGCGCTGTTACGGCCTTGTTTGTGTCAATGACAAGCGTTACCGGGTTATTTGTTCCGGTTAGTGCACCTGACCAAGCTGTAAATTCGGCATTTGTACCGGGCACAGCACTCAGTGTGACAACTGTACCCGGGTTGTAATATGCAAATGCATTGGTCGGCTCCAGCAGAACCGTGCCTCGACCTTGCACCGTTACCTTGAGCCTAAATTGTGGCGCGCCTGTGACCTGGAAGCAATCAATGTTGGCCAACCCAGCCGAGGTTAAAGCTGTCAACCGGACCGTGTTGCGACCGGCTTGGACCGGTATTTGATTTGAAACAACCTGCCACGATGTCCAACTACCGGTTTGGGGAAACGCCACCGAGCTGTTTACAACCGCACCGTTCACACGCAGTTCGGCTGAGCGATCGTCTGTTTTGCCATGCGCATACCGCACGTAAAGTGTTTCTGTGCCGGCTTGCTGAACGCCGAACTCGATCTCGATGTAACTGCCGGTTGCATTTTCAGTGTTAACGTAACCTGACCCTGTCCAGCCCGAATGATCCGTTTCAACTGTTCCGATAAAAACACCTTCTTCAGCTTGGATTGTCTGCTGCACCACACCACCCTGCGGCTGCGGATTGACTGTGAGCGTCGCGATCACACTCGTCGCGGCACCGTAATCGTTTGTCACCACGACAAAATAACCCCCGGCGTCATCGGTCTGTACGTTCGGCAAAACCAGTACTGCATTGGTTTTGTCAAGTAACATCGTTACCGTAGCGTTCGCGCTGAAGAACCACTGATAGCGCAACGGCGGAGTACCGGTTGCAGCCGCATCGAACGAAACTGTTTGCCCAACCACAGCGACCCGGTCTTGCGGTTGTCTCGTGATCAAGGGTGGAGTTGGCCCGGTGACAGTTAACACTGCTACTGCACTTGTGACTGCACCGGCAATATTGGTCACGACAACGTGGTAATTACCTGCGTTTTCGGGTTGGGCAGCCTCCAGCAGGAGCGTTGTGTTGGTTTGATCTTCAAGCGGCATGTTGTTGAAAAACCACTGGTAGTTCAACGGAGGTGTGCCAGTTGCAATCACGTAAAACGTTGCGCTTTGGCCGATGCCAACTGTTTGGTTTGTCGGCTGCGCGATGATGGACGGCGGAACGATCGTCACTGTGAGCGTTGCGACTGCGCTGGTTGCAACTCCGGATGGGTTGCTTACCACAACTGTGTAATCGCCTGTCTCCGTGAGTTGCGCGTTCGTGAAGGTTAAAGTCGCATTTGTCTGGCCGAGCATGGGCACGGAATTGAAGTACCACTGGTACCGTAAAGGCGGTGTGCCGACAGCGTTCACATTGAAGACGGCTGTGTCACCGACGCCAACCGTTTGTGCCGCAGGATGCGTGTTGATGAAAGGCGCCATTGGCACGTTTGTACCAACGAAAAGTTGATAAAACTGTTGGGGTACGCCGGGCAGTATCGGGTTTGTGATGGTGAACTGGCCGTGCGGGCCGAACATGTTGGTTGCAACCGGACGCCAGTGCGTCAGCGGCAGTGCAAGGTTTGTTGTTGCCAGGACAACATACAAACCACCCACCGGCCCATTTGTACCTTCCAAAACAAGACCATCGGTCGTATGGAACACATCGGTGAACCGCGGCTCGGGTGTGGGTTGAACAACGGTTGCCGGTGTTACATCTGCCCAGCTCGTGCCCACGCGGACCTCGTCGAGCCATAAAGTTTGGCTGATCCCGTGATTGAGAACGATGTATGAGAGACTTGAAATGTCGCTCGAGCTGTTTGTGCCTGCGGAAAGCGTAGGGCTAGGCACATTGTTGTTGTCGCCCAAGCTCGTCGGGTCAATCCACAGGTCAACCCTGTCGTTGCCGGGTTGGAACGTGTACCGCGTCACGATCAGATGTGTACCCGAGCCGATGTTTGTCGAGGCCATCGGACTGCTTGTGTATTTAGCAAGACCGAGTTCATACCCGTTCAGGAACAAGCCGAGTCCGGGCGAACTTGTTCCACCACCAGCATTGTGCAGCCACAAAAACAGTTTCGTGCCGCCGGCTGGCACCTGCACATTCAGCAGAAATGAGCAGTACACCGTGCCGTTGCTTTGAGCCGGAAACGGTGCAGACCGTTTTTTGAATGTTGTACCTGAGAACACAACACCGCTGCCGCGTGCGTTGGCAAGGTCAGCGTAATCAAGTGCAGCCGCATTGCTCACACGAATTGCAGCGCTTGGGCTGTCGCCCGATGTCCATACTGTATCGCCGATACCCGTGGCGCCGAGATTACCATCCGGATAATCGAAATGATCTTCCAGGAGCAGTGCTGCGCAACTCGTGCCAGCAGCTACAACCCAGCCGCACAAGCCACTCAACAAGCTTTTATATTGGACCAACATTTTAATCTTTGGTTGTTCGGTTCGTTTACGGCGTGAATTCATACGGACCGAGGTCAGGTGCAACACCCGCAAACGGCAGACCAACGTCAACGCCTTTGTCAATCAGGTCACTGCCGGCCACAAGCCGGGCAAACCCAGTTGGCAAACTACCGTCTGGGTTGCGCGGCGCAGCCGCAGCAGCCTCGCTCAGGTCAACGTAATCGGCTGCATTAGCTGTGACCGGCAAATTCCAACTGTTGTTTTGCTCGATGCTGCCAGTACCGAATTCGGCCACTGCACCGGCGAAGCTGACATTGTTTTTGAAGACCATGCTCTTGCCTGCGTTAACACTTTCCTCGAAGAAGTAGTTGTACAGGTTCGACCAGGCCAGACAGTTGTATAAGACAACACCGTCCTTGTGACTGTTTTGATCGAACCCGTGCCGGGTACGGCCGGGCGAGTTATTGTCAAAAGACACGCAGTTCATCACGATGTGTGTGCCCAATGAACTGCCCCCTGCGCCGTTGCCGCCGAGCTTGAATCCGTTGCCGTTACCCTGGAACGAACTCATCGGCTTGCCCATCCGCGCCAGATAAATCGCCTCGAAATCTGCGCGGTCGCCATTGTGCCATGTCCAGCAGTTCGTTATCAGCACTGCATGGTCAGTCTCGAACAAGTCCCAACCGTCATCCGAATTCCGCCATGCACGGCACCCGACAAACACGTTCCCACGGCCATTGTGCATCTTGCAGGCGAACCCGTCGGCGTCGCTGCCCATGTTGTCGAAGTCGAAGTTCAAATACGAATCGCAGTTGAGGATCAGGTTGTACGCTGCCAGTTGACCGTCTGGATTCGAATCGTAATGACCGAACCCGATCTGCAAACCGGCGTCACCACAATGATGAAAAATGCATTGTTCGATTATGTTGTGGCTCCCTTCAATTTTCATGCCGTTATCGCCTGCGTAACCGATTTCGAGTCCTTTGATATGCCAGTAATTGCCGTTGGTTGTGATCAGGATGCCACGGTAACTGGGCCCATACGGTTGGTTGGTGAAGTTCAAGTACGGGCGTTCGCCCGGATACGACCACAGTTTGATCGGGCGATCTGCCGTGCCAGAATTTGTAATCAAGATCATTTGTGTGTAGTAATACGTCCCACCCCGAACGTAAATCACGTCGCCCGGCCCAGCCAGTGACACCGCCTTTTGGACCGAATAAAACGGCGCATCAATTGTGCCCGCATTTGCGTCGTTGCCGGTTGGCGAAACAAAATATGTGCCGTCGGTGGGCGGTTCGCCAAAGGCCAGTTGTGCAGGTGCGCTTGTCACCGCGCCGGCCGGATTACCGACAACAACATAGTACCAACCCAGGTCAGACTCTCGCACGTTCGTGATCAGCAACGTGCTGTTTGTGCCGCCCGGCACAGGTGTGTTTGTGTTGAAATACCATTGGTACGAAAGTGGTTGTGTGCCGGTTGCAACAACACTGAACGATGCATCTTGACCGGGCAGAACAACCCGACTTTGCGGCTGCGCAATGATGGTTGGTGGGCTTAGGCCGATTGTGTCTTGAGATACCCGCAAACAGTAGAATGCAACCGGACCAGCTTCAGGTGCTGTGTTTGTCCAGTTGAACTCGCCGTTCAGGCTGAACCGGTTTGTGCCGATTACAGTCCATTCTTCGAGCGGAAGGTCTATGTTTGTGCTTGTCAAAACATAATATGCGGCATTTGTAGGGCCGGCTGTGCCGCTTAACACTACACCCACGGGTTCAACTGTTATCCTTGTAATGCGCGGCACGCGCGGTGCCTGCGGCGGTTGTGGTGCAGCAGCCGGGGTGACCTGTGCCCAGTTGGTGCTGATTCTGACTTCGTCCAGATAAAGAACCGGTCCAGCACCACTCGGGGTGTAAATATGAAAATAGCTCAGTGTGTTCGGGTCGCTTGACCCGCTCGTACTACCCAGTGATGCAGGTGCTGTGTTTGCACCGAACGTACTCGCGGGCGGGTCAACCCACAGGTCAACTTGGTCGTTGCCGCTGACAAAAAATGTGTACCGCACAACAACAAGATGTGTCCCTGCACTCAAGCTCTCGGATAACACAACCGGTGTGGTTGTTTTCTTGCCAATGCCGATGCGCGATGCGCTGTCAACAAAAATGCCAAGCTGCGGTGACGTTGTGCTTGAGGAGCTGGTTTCAAGATACGCAACAAGCTTGCTTCCGCTGCTGGGCGGTGTCTGAATATTCAGCAGAAACGATACGTAAACGGTGTTGTTATCGGCATTGGTTACGGGTGTAAATTGCACAACTGCACGCCGCGCAGTGCCGCTTGGTGCCCAGCGCACACCTTTTCCGCTTCCAGGTGCAAGACCGGCCGGGCTGGTCAATGCAGCCGCGCCTGCGACCGCAATTTCAGGTCCGGTGTTACCGCCTGCATCCCAAACACCAGCGGCAACGCTGTACAGATTACCATCGGGATAATCAAATGGGTCATGAAATGGCAGGGATTGAACGGCGCCGGTTGCCGAGCCGACCAACACAACACACAGGAGCGACGCTACTGTGCAAGCGCCGAACCCAGCACTGCTACATGTGGAATTACACAACATCTGAGCGTGAAGTTTAGAGTTAATGCGCAGGTTTTGAACTTTTCCAGCCTGTAAAATGCATCGGTCCTTCGCTCGGAAATGAGCTTCGACGCGGTAAACCTTGCACCGTCCTTGCAATGACCTGAACAAAACACATCGCTTTTTCCACAACTCGGTCCTTGTCACTGCCGAGTTATCAATCGCATTTTGCAACTGTAAAGTAAAGCCGGTGCACCGTGAAAATTTTGCATTGCGCAACGAATATTTTGCACTAGCCATTGGCGCGTAATTTGGCAGTGTAGACTTCAACTGCCCCCGTTCGATGCTCGGACTTTTCACCCTGCACACACCCCTTTGGGAATATTCTCAAGGCAAATCCGGCCGTAATGATTCGGGCCATCGCAGTTTACCCGAAAATTCGGCTTGTTTTGACGCCGTCTGAGGCTTAGAAATTTGTTAGTTCTTTGTTAGATGCCAACAGTCACAGTTTAGCCGTCGGTCCGAGTTTTCGCTGCGCGAGGACTCGAACTTCGTTCCGAAACACAGGCACACTGTTTTCACGTTCGAAGGTTGACCTCGAGGCGCGAGCAATCGCGCGTCCCGCTGTGCTTTCTGGGCCGGGTTGCGTGCCTGTGACACGGGAATGAGAGTGCGCTGGGCGCGAATTTCTCTTTCTGGGTCTGAGGAAAAGTCGGGTCTGAGCAAAGGCACAAAATCAGGCAAAACAAAACCCGATATGAAAACTCTTGGAAAAGCAATCTGTGGAACAGGCATGGCGCTCCTATTGTCCGACGTTCATTTGTCTGCAATTGAAGGGCTTACCATTTCAGTTCACGGCACTGACGTGTGGTTGTCTTGGCCGAGCGTGGAAGGTGAGACCTACATTGTGCAGTACCGCCCCGATCTTACGACGAACTCGACCTGGATCACCCTCGCTGCCAACCTGCCTGCTGCCACCGGGACAAACTGGACTGTGTTCGTTCACTCCAACCAAGTGGCCTGTCCCACAGGCCAAATTTTTGGAATGAAGTTCAACGGCGGCGGCAGTGGCAGCGAGCCGTTGGAGAGCGAATCAAAAGGGGAGGACAAGCCGCCAGTCGAACCGATGGTGATGCCGAAAGACGGTTCAAAAGCGGCTGTACCCTTGGCGCTTTATCCGCCAGGGATTGATTTGCCCGGTTACATCATCCTCTGGCCGGATGGCTTGGCAGAGCCCTGGCCCAGTGAATTCGCGGAAAAGGTTTGCGCCGCGACAAAGTGCGAGGAGGAGGAGGGAGAACGCAGGGCAAAAAGACAGCGGCGGCGATGAGCCGAGTTACGGATTTTACCGGGTTGTCCGGAAGGGTGCTTCGATATGGGGAATAACTAATGGGACAGTATTTTCTGGGACCGTCACGGTTCCGGTAGAAGTTGGCAACGACGAAGGGGTGTTGCAAACAGTGACCTTACAGGCAAACGGGACGAGCATCCCGGGCGTGACCGCCCTTCAGTCTCCATTTTCACTCCTATTGTTCAAAGTTGACACCACCCGAATGTATAATGGCGATTACTACATAACCGCGGAGGCCACTTGGGATTTGAGTACCAACCGCGATAACAGTATTGAGGAGCTGCAGTCGTTCTTCCAAGCGACCAGTACGCCAATCATGGTTACAGTTTCCAACGAAATCTCATTCCCTGAATTGGTGGATGAGTTTGGCGATGGTATGATGTCCTTTGACATTGCCCTGGCTTATGCAGAGGCAGAATGGCAGGTCGATGTGTATGACAGCCAGTTCAACTACATCAAGAGTTTTGCTGGTTACACCGATAATGGGCTGATCGAGGTCATTTGGGACGTTACAGACGCTAACGGCAACCCGCTTGACGACCTAGTGTTTTACTCCGTTACAACTATTTGGTATGCCGCTGGTGGGAGCGGTACCGGTTCCACAACCCGAGTGAATCCGCCCAAGTTCAAGATCAGCGACAATTACCCTCCCGTTGGGAAATGGGTAGTGGCGTGGCAGAATGTCTTTCAACACAATTACGAAAAATACAAAAACGAGCCACCCCCTTCACCCAACATGCTCAACGCAATGTTGGCAGCTTACAGTGCAGGTTCGCGATGTGGCGGCTACGTCCGCCCCCAACCGGGGACCCCGGGAGACTTCTTCGGTATTCGTTTTGGGACCAATGCCTCGGTTGGCGAGAAGGTGCTGGACTGGGCCCAGTTGAAAGTGGCCCTTAGAAACTTCGACGCGCGCAACTTGTATTTCTTCGGACACGGGTCAAAGAACAAGCTTGGAGCATCGAAAGACTCGCGTCTTACGTTGACCAGTGATGAGGTCGCGTCCATTTTGAAGATCAATGATCCCAATCCAACCAACCGGCATGCGTTTCGCTACGTGTTCCTTGACGGCTGCAAAACCGCCAATGGCGATTTCCCGACCAGTTTCGGGATCCGCAAGAAGGAAAACGTGCCCATTGAGGCATACCAGAAAAATCGGTTGCGGCCGTCGGCTTTTTCGGGGTGGACGGATTTCAAAGCAAATCGCGTTGTTCGACGAGATTCCGTGGCAGTTTCCTGCTTATCGAATCCAATTCTTCTTCTATTGGTCGTATGGTTACGAGAATTTGGCCGGGGCCCATGAACGCGCCAGAATTGAATGCCGGCTCCCCGGATGGCGAATCGGAGAAGACCTGAGAATCTTCGGATATCGACAGATGATGTTTAACGACTACAACACAAATCCTTGATTATGCTCTCTTTCGTACAAGTTACCGCGGCGTATTCAAATGCGGTGCTGGTCGCCATCCTGCCGGAGGTGTCAGATTTCAGTAGGAGACTCGACCTGCCGGTTTACACCCCAATCACACTTGAGCAGGTGGCGCGGTTCAATTGCGACCCACGCAAGGGAGAGGTTGGTGGTTGGCTAAAACTGACGAATGGCTTTGAATTTTGGTATTTCCATGGTCATGTAAACGGTTTTGCATCGCCACGGTGCTGGTACCGGTTGCAGGACCCGGCAGAGATCCCGAGTTTTTTTGGCCAACTGAAAATGAATAAAAAAGAGGCTGTTCAGATGGCGCGTGACGCACTTCGAAAACTCGGTTACTCGGAGACAATGCTGTTTGCCGATGGTGAACCCAAGGTTACAAAACCGCCGAGGGTTGGAGCGAACGTTGTTCCGCGCTACCGCATCGAATGGATCGAGCCGGAAAATGGCAGCACGTGTGTTGACGTTGAGATTGATGGTGAAAAGAAGGAACTGCGAAGTTTAATGTTGATCAATTCAAGTCTTTGGCGCGACCCGCCGTCAGTTGACGTCAAGCCGGAACCGCTTCCCCCCGGACAAATGCCAGATTTCATCAGGGACGTTCCAGGCATGGCGAATTATTACCAGCAACTCCAGGCGCCTGTAATTCTGACGGCCGAGCAGCGCCATGCCTTGCTGCTGACAATCCTCGCACACATTTCCGAATACGCGCGGAAGCTGGAATTGGCAATCCCACTGCCGGTCTGCACGAATCACGTTGCCAGTTTCGATGCCGAGGGTTACCCCAATGAAACCGCCGTCAGGCTGACCAGCGGTTACCGATTCACTTTCCCACACGGCTACGTGACACAGTTCACTGCGCCGTATGCTTTCTTTGTCCAAAACCAAAAACGCGACGGGCGGATTGAAGACTATTGGGGCAGTTGGCGAATGAGCGAAAGAGAGGCCATAAAGCTCGCACGGGACACGATTAAGAAGTTGGGCTATTCACTGGAACTGCTGCACATGGACAAAAAGCCAAAAATCAAAAGGCCAATCAAAATCGGCAGGCATGATATTCCCCGTTATCGGCTTACTTGGGACAAGCAGGAGAAGGTCGAAGTGCAAGGTGAAGGTATTGTCTCGGCCATCACGTCAACCACTGAGATAGAGGTGGACGCCGACAAAAAAGTTGTCAGGTCTATTTACATTTACAACCGGGCTCTTGTGCGTCCGCTGCCTATCCTCGATTCCCTCGGCCCATCGCCTATTGGTGCGCCTGATACAACCCAGCTTTCGGAGCATAAGTTTTTGACCAACGCCACTGTACCAGCGCCGGGCAAATGAATGCCTTCCAGATTTCCACCGAAAAAAAGACATCTTTTCCTCCTTCGGAAACAGTTTCGTCGTTGCTCAGGCTGCTCTGCCGCGCACGAATGCACCGGACGGAGTCCCTCGATCTCCGCGTTGATGCTGGAGTCTTTTTTGATGTAGGTGTTGGTGTACGGAATGCCAGGGTGAAATCCGAATCTCGAAATCCGAAATCAGGTTCGCTTGTGCGGGATGAGCAGGGTGGATTTGTCCACGTTCCTGATGATCCCGCGATCGCGGGACGATGGTGAAAGTTTTGCCCAAGCCCGTGACGCCCAGCAGCACCTGGTGCTTCACGCCGGACAACAGCTCGTCGGTCATCCCGCCTGACGGGATTGCGGCTGATCCCCGGTGGGTTTGAACGGCGCAACAAGCTAGAACATCGTGTGCAGCGTAGAAGCTGTTGCCCAAGGAGTCAACTGGGCTGCACGGACATGTTTTGGGCGCAAAAGCTGAAAAAAAGGACTTGCGCTTGGGCTATGGAGTTGTAGAAGCAGTGCGTAACGAGGCACAAGTTATGTAAACGAAAACCAACAACGTTGCGGTAGCTCTGGCTACTAAGTCTCCTTCGGAAACAGCCACTTTTTTTCACCGAGACGACAGCCAGGCCCGCGCCAGTGGGCGCGGCCTGGGTGCTTGTCTCGGTGGGCACGTGGCTGCGCCGCGAAGGGGATCGCGCAGGTTCGCGCCTTTTCGCTTTCTGGGGAGCAGCAAAGGCAACCAAGAATGAAGGCCAAATGAAAAAGCAAAGAGCGTGGAAGATCAGTTGGGCCGTTTGCGCTGCTGTTTTGATCGGCTTGGGGATGCTGCGCCAAGCCCACGCGCAAACGACGAGCAAAGACGCGGTCGCCGAGGATGAGGACTACTATATCGAGTGGATCATCCCGGAAACGCCGCCGTATCCGCCGGTGTTCCAGGACGGCAAGTGGATCTCTTGGGAAGAAGCGTTCGGGCCGTTACCAAAGCCCGAGCCGATCGCGGTCAAGCGACCGAAGAACCCGAAACCGCCCGAGCCAATTGATCCGCAGAAGCAGTGGGTCGAAATCAAGCGGAAGCTTGCTCCGTGGATGACCGAGGAGCAGTTGCGAGCAGCGCCAGAAAAAACACCGGCGCTGGAAATCGCGCAACGCCGGGCAACGCTCAAGGGCGGATTCGTTCCTAAGGTTGATCCGGCACTGCTTTTGGCCGAAACGAAAAAGCTGAAGGAAAAATCGGCAGAACTGGCCAAGTCCGGGGGTGGCGATGGAGCGATGCCGATGGGGGGTGGAGGCGCGAATGGGCCGGAGGAAGATGGTGGCGGAATTCCGACCCTGCATTTGGCAAAGGTTGAGTTCACAAATGGGGTTTCCGGTGATTACACGATTTACGAATTGTGGGTTACGGATGCGCCTGAGGACGAGTGGTTTGAGCTGTATTTTGCCGACGAGTTAAATCCGAATCGATGGGTGCTGGCCCACATCGGTCAGCCCGAAGGGGGATGGGGAACATCCTTGCAGCGGTATTTTATCTTTGCTGCTGGTCATCCTCAGCAGGGATTTTTCCGGATGTTTCCGTTTCAGGATTCGGACGGTGACGGCCTTACCGACGGAATTGAGATCGCCGTTTTCAAAAGCAATCCAAACGACCCTGATTCGAGCTTCCAAAGGGATGCCGATGGTGATGGGCAGCCAGACTTCCCAAACCGTGGCGGGAACTGGGTCGTGGATGGCGACGAAGACTTCGATGGCGACGGGATGAGCAACCTCAAGGAATTGGCGATGGGCACTGACCCGCTGGTTGCGCAAGATTATGTGACCGACAACGACAGCGACGGCCTGCCGGATTGGGCGGAGAATCTGATCTGGATTTACCAGGGCATCCCGAATCCGGACCTGCGTGATGACTCCGACGGCGATGGCGTGGACAATTACACGGAACTGGCCGTGTTCACCGACCCGTCATGGCCAGACGCGGTCTATGGCTATTGGAACTTCTACAACCTGCCAGACGCGCGCAGATCGTTCACTCTGATACCGATCACCATCCAGCACATTGCTTCCACCAACGCGGCGAGCACGAACAACCTGATCTACGACAATGCCGGGACGCTGGGGACTTACCTGCATTTGGAGGTGCGGCGTAATGAAGATGCCAACGGTGATCCGCTGCCCGGCTATGACACGATTCATTTTGGCGGCAGCTTCCTTTCCCCGCCGAGCGGCATGTTCATGGACATGCTGATTGACGGCGTTGAACCGGCAGACGCTTATATCCCGTGGAGCACTCTGTTGTTGACCACCACCAGCTTGATCGCGGACATTTGGGACGAAGCCAAAATCTCCGATGCCATTGACCAACTAAACATCCAGACCATCTATGTGCTTCAGCAGCGATCCATGTTGCGGACAGTTGTCCGGCTGCGCGAGTTGCAACTGGCGGTTGACGTGACTGACGCCTCCACGGGAACACAGATGCGATTGCGAACAGCCTTGAGCGAAATCCACACGGAGACCACGCTTTTCCGGGAGACCTCGTTCAAGATTGCCCATTACCAGGGACAGAATTGGTGGACGCGGGCCGGGCATTGGGTTTCTGTCGGCGGCAGGGTGGCCTCCATTTTCAGCATTGTCGGATCAGGCAATCAGGTCTTGGAAGCCGCCGGGCCTTATATCCGGGATGTTCGGAGACGCTGCGACAACAACATGGACACGGCCGCAGATTTAGCGGTGGCATTGGGCAACCTTGCGGCTGAATTCGCAAATGGCTTCATGCTTGGCAACTTTTGGCTCGTCTATTGGAACCAATTGATCCAGTTCGACGGTTACGACAGCCAGTGTTGGTAGCAACACAAACGAGGCGGGGCGACGCAATGCCGCCCCGCCCATGCGCCATGCAAACGCGAAAGCCAAGATTCCAATCTTCTGACGGCGATTCAGTCATCATCGGAACGAATGAGAAGCCGAAGGGCGCTGGCCGACGGATTCTGCGCGTTTTTGCAAATGCCATCCTTTGGCTGCTAACTCTTTCGCCCGGCGTTTTGATCATCGCCTACGGGGCCAATGGAATTCTTCACAAACGGCTCGCTCATGCTGGCCGTTTCAAGGGACTTACAAAGGGGGTTTCTTATGGCGACGATGCGGTCGGATGGGGTTGGATATTTGTCGGCGTTGGGTTTTGGGCTTTGGGCCAGTTCTGCGCTTTGAAAACGGGGCGGAATGGGTTCAAAGTGACAGGCTGGGTTATGGCTCTTGGAACGGGTGGCATCGGAGTGTGGGTGTTATTGAGGCGTATTTTCTGAAGACAATTTCAAGATGAAATCAAATCGGGCCTTCACTTTAATCGAACTGCTTGTGATCATTGCCATTGTGGCAATCTTGGCGGCGTTGCTGCTGCCCGCTTTGTCACGCGGCAAAGATTCTGCCAAGTCTGCCGCTTGCAAAAGCAATCTGCGGCAACTCGGCATAGCTGTTAATCTCTACGCGACCGAAACGGGCTATTATCCAGCGTCGGAACATCTGGATTTGGCAGTCAGCTCTTTTGTAACCTACGGCTGGCCTGCACAGTTACTGCCCCATGTCTCCGGCAGCACTGCAGTTTTCAAATGTCCTGCCGCTCCACCCAAGTTCGCTTGGCCAACCAATTCGTCCCGGCTTGGCTATGCGTTCCCCTTCAACATCGACAAAGATGTTTCAATTAGCTACGGCTACAATGGCTGGGGCGTTGCAGCGGTGGGCGGACTTGGATTGGGAGTTGATCCGTCCACTGCAATCCCCGTCTCACGAGTCGTCAAACCAGCGGATATGATTGCCATCGGGGATAGCGATGGGCGTGGCGAAATCAGCTTTCACAGGTATTTGACGTCCGTTGTTTGGCCGCCGGGCACGAGACATAAGAGCGGGGCAAACATTGTTTTTTGCGACGGACATGTGGAATGGCAAAAGCAAAGCAAGTGGGTCGAGTTCAATGAAACCGCGGCACGCCGCTGGAACAATGACAACGAACCGCACCGTAATCTTTGGATTAGCGGAGTCCCTCCCAAATGAGGTGGTTCTTCCCTCACTGTCATGTTGATCCTGAATGCGCCCGCCCTTCGCTATCCTCGCACTGTCGAGCAGCCTTTTCAGTCGGCTGCTCGGGCGGCGCAGTTCTCTTCCGCCAATCAATTGGCGAGACACGGCAGAGCACGCTTGCGCGAACGGTCGCCCTCGTACATGCCGCCGATTTGCGGCACGGTGGCGTGCGACTCGTCAATCACCAGCAGGTAATCCTCCCGCAGAAAATCCAGCAGCGTGCACGGCCGCGAGCCGGGCGGGCGGCCGGCGATGTGCCGCGAGTAGTTCTCGATGCCCGAGCAGTAGCCCATTTCCTCCATCATCTCCAGGTCGTACTCGGTACGCATCTTGATGCGCTGGGCTTCGAGCAATTTGCCGTGCTTCTCGAACCACGCGATGCGCTCGCCCAGTTCCTCGCGGATGGTCACCAGCGCGCGTTTGAGTTTGTCCGTCGGGGTGACGAACTGTTTGCCCGGATATACCGTGACGGCGTCCAGTTGCTCCAGTTTGTGCCCCGTCAACGGCTTGAACCGCGTGATCCGGTCAATCTGATCGCCGAAAAACCCGACCAGCAGCGCGTCCTCGGTGTAGGCCGGACGCAGCTCGACCACGTCGCCCCGCACGCGGAACTGGACGCGCTCGAAGGCGATCTCGTTGCGGTCGTATTGGAGGGCGACGAGTTTTTCGAGCAGTTGCTCGCGGCAGAACACCTCGCCGATGCGCAGGTGAATGAGCATCGCCTCGTAATCGTCCTTGCTGCCGATGCCGTAGATGCAGGAGACGCTCGCCACCACAATTACGTCGCGCGGCGAAAACAGGCTGCTCATCGCCGAAAGCCGCATCCGCTCGATGTCCTCGTTCGTCGCGGAATCCTTTTCGATGTAGGTGTCGGTCTGCGGGATGTAGGCCTCCGGCTGGTAATAGTCGAAATAGCTGACGAAGTACTCGACGGCGTTGCGCGGGGAAAAGCCCTTGAACTCGGCGTAAAGCTGGGCGGCCAGTCCCGCCGGGGCGGGATTGTGCGGGATGAGCAGGGTGGATTTGTCCACGTTCCTGATGATCCCGCGATCGCGGGACGATGGTGAAAGTTTTGCCCAAGCCCGTGACGCCCAGCAGCACCTGGTGCTTCGCGCCGCACAACAGCGCCTCGGTCATCCCGCCTGGCGGGATTGCGGCTGATCCCCGGCGGGTTTGAACGGCGCAACAAGCTCAAACATTCGCACGAACGGTATCGCTGCTGCTAACAAACGTTAACACAACCCGTGCAGCATCTGATGCATTGCGCAACCGCCTCTTTAGCAAGCGAGGCAATCCCTGATTGTAAACTCAGCAAAAAACCAAACTTGCATCTGGAAGGTGTTGCCAACCAAGCACTTGAAGCAGTCCGGCTAGTTGTTGCAAACGGATCATTGCGGTTGAGGTAAAATATTGCAACTTTTGCCGAAATTTTTGTGTGGTTTGGGGGCCGGAATTACAAAGCGAAGCCTGCGATTTACAAACGAGAGACTTGTCGTGCAGTTTGCGTAATTGTGGCCAGCCGGTGGCGTGATGGATTATTTGACCGGTATGGTTTTATTGCGTGTGTTCGGAATGCTTTCGGGGCTGGGATACTGGCCAGGGCGATCCGGTATTGGCGAACCAACGGCATGATTTGAAGGGGTGAAATTGAACATCCCGCAATTGCGGGACAAACATGCTGTGTTGCCGATTTTGCAGTCGGCTGGATTTTACGTGCGATTTTTGAGTCGCAAGTTTGTCTCGCAGCAGCGGGATGCAATACGGCAGACTTGGAAGTCTGCGCTACAGTTGGCCGCATTCCGCATTGGGGGTATCGCATACCTGTCTGCGCCAAAGCCGAGCGGGGCAGGGCAGGCAGGCGAATTGGGAGTCTGCGCTACAAGAAGCATGTGAAACATCGGGGTTAGGAAGGTAATTTGCAGGGGGTGCCTTGCCTCAGCCAGCCGCTTTTTCCGCGTTTTTTCAAGCAGCACCGTACGCATTCAAGGCAAAATGGGTTCGGCCAAATGGTGCATCAGCGCGCAAGGCGGCTTTGACGACGGAATTGGGCAAAGGCAGAGTCAGGTGCGCCACGCCGGGGCTGCTTTTTCCGTGTTCTCAACCCGCCGTGAGCGGCTACATTGTCATCTGCCGGCAAGATGCCAGTAGCACGTTGGTTTTTCAAGGCGGCGCCGCTCACGTTGCGTTCTTTGGCCATTTGCGTTTTCAATTTCGCGGACCGGAAATGGAGGTTCGGGACAGCACGTGGTTATCTGCGCTGCGCGCAAGGTGCATGAGCGCGTGAGTGTGGTTTTGTGCAAAGTGTGTTATTGACACGAGCCGGACCTGGCGTTAAGAGACCTGCCCATGGCCAGCAACCATGCACCACAACGCACGCCGTTTTATGCGGCGCATCGTGCATTGGGCGCAACGATGACCGAGTTCGCCGGCTGGGAAATGCCATTGCAATACAGTGGTGTCGTGGCTGAGCATCTGGCTGTCCGGCGTGCAGTTGGCGTGTTCGACATTTCGCACATGGGCGTGTTATTGGTTGCCGGGCCAAATGCGCAGGTTGTGCTAAACGCGTTGCTCACGAACGACGTAGCCCAACTTCAGTCCGGCCATGCGCAGTACACGTTCATATGTAACGAACGCGGGGGTGTGGTTGACGATTTGATCCTGTACCGGATCGAGCCGAGCATGTTTTTGTTGGTTGTAAACGCCATCAATATGGAGAAAGATTTCAATTGGATCGCTGCGCATGCGACCCAGCCGGTGGTGTTGGAGAACCGCACCACACAGACTGCTGCCTTAGCGTTGCAAGGCCCGGCTGCGGCGCGTGTATTGCCTGAGGCAGCCGGGCTGAGCCGGTTCCAGATTGCCAGATTTACACTTGCAGGGTGCACGGGTTGGACGGCACGGACAGGGTACACAGGCGAAGATGGTTTCGAGTTATTCTTTGACGTTGCTGATGCGGAGAAGGTTTGGCGCGAACTGCTGGAACGCGGCAAACCGTTTGGGCTTGTTCCAGCCGGTTTGGGTGCGCGTGACTCGTTGCGATTGGAGATGTGTTATCCGTTGTACGGGCACGAGTTAGACGAGAATACCACGCCAGTTGAAGCCGGCCTGAGCCAGTTTGTTGCATTCGACAAGGGGCCGTTCATCGGCCAACCTGCGCTTTTGCAACAGCGTAAAAACGGTGTGAGTCGGCGACTGATTGCGTTTGCGATGGATTACAAAGGGCCGCTGCCACGTATGCAATGCAAGATTTTTGCAGGCGGACAACCGGTCGGCACGGTCACAAGCGGTTCATATTCGCCGATGCTCGATGTGGGCATTGGACTGGGGTATGCCGAGCCGGCTGTTGCAGCAATCGGAACGCAAATCCAGGTTGAAATACGCGGTCGGCTGTACCCGGCAAAGGTCAAGCCGAGACCGTTGGTCAAGAAACACAAATGAACATTCCCAACCAACTTAAGTACACCAGGTCACACGAATGGGTGCGCGCCGAAGGCGCCGAAGCTGTGGTGGGCATAACCGATCATGCACAACGCGAGTTGACCGACGTTGTGTATGTTGAACTGCCGCAGGTCGGTAAACGCGTACAAGCCGGTGCGGCATGCGCCGTAGTCGAGAGTGTTAAAGCTGCAAGCGATATCTATGCACCTGTAAGTGGCGAGGTCGTCTCGATTAACAGTGCGCTTGCGACTGCGCCTGAGCTTGTCAACCGGGACCCGTACGGCAACGGATGGATGTTTCGTGTGCGTATGAGTGACCCTACCGAACTAGGCTCGCTGCTCAGTGCCGAGCAATACGCACAACACATTGGCGCTTGAAATGCACGATACCGAGGGATTCGTAGGCAGGCATATTGGCCCGAGCATGGCAGATCAACAACAGATGCTGGCCGCGCTCGGGTTCGACTCATTAGATGCGCTGGTTGATGCAGCCATTCCGCCAGCAATCAGGTCAACGCGTCCGTTGCAGTTGCCCGCCGCGCAGTCCGAGCATGATGCATTGGCACAGCTCAAGAGGATAATGTCGGAAAACCGGCCCCGGCCAACTTACATCGGACAGGGCTTTTACGGGTGCATTATGCCGCCAGTGTTGCAACGCAACATCATGGAAAATCCAGCCTGGTACACCCCTTACACACCTTATCAGGCTGAGATTTCCCAGGGCCGGCTCGAAGCGCTCTATTTGTTCCAAGTGATGGTTGCTGATCTGACAGGTATGGAGCTGGCAAATGCGTCCATGCTCGATGAAGCCTCTGCAGCGGCTGAGGCGATGCTGATGTGCCGCAGGCTTCGCGCCGGTGACCATGCAAACAAATTCCTCGTATCGGCAGGTTGCCACCCACAAACAATCGCCGTGGTGTGCACACGTGCAGAGCCGTTGGGCATACGTGTTGTTGTGGATGACCATCGCCGGTTCGTTGTTGACGATACTGTCTTCGGTGCACTGGTTCAGTACCCGGCTACAGACGGTGCAATTCATGATTACGCTGCTCTGGCAAGTGTCCTGCATCAGCACTCAGCGTTAATGGTGGTTGCAACTGATCTGTTGGCGCTGACGTTGATCGTACCGCCGGGTGAATTTGGCGCTGATATTGTGGTTGGCAGTGCGCAGCGGTTCGGTTTGCCACTCGGTTACGGCGGACCGCACCCGGGGTTTCTCGCCACGCGCGACGCATTCAAGCGCCAAATGCCGGGCAGGCTAGTCGGTGTTTCGCGTGATGCGCGCGGTCGGCCTGCGTTACGTCTGGCACTACAAACACGCGAGCAACATATCAGACGCGAGAAAGCCACAAGCAACATTTGCACTGCGCAGGTCCTGCCGGCTGTATTGGCAGCAATGTACGCGGTCTGGCACGGCCCAGCCGGACTCAAACGCATTGCAACGCGAATTCATCGGCTTACGTGTCGGTTGGCTGAACATGTTGATTGGGTTGGCGAATCCCCGTTTTTCGACACGCTCCGAATACGTGCGAAACCGCCTGCAGACATCAACGTGCGCGATTTCGGCGACGGGACAATCGGGGTGGCTCTGGACGAAACAACCACCGACCAAGACGTTGATCGGCTGATCAAGGCGATAGGGCAGGGGACAGGCCGGCCCGCGCCGGCTTTGCCGATGCGGACAACGCCATTTTTAACTGCGCCAGTGTTTAACCGGTACCATACCGAGCTTGAGATGATGCGGTATCTAAAGCGGTTGGAATCCAGGGATATTTCGCTCTGTACGTCCATGATACCACTGGGCTCTTGCACGATGAAACTCAGCTCGGCTGCAAGCATGCTGCCGCTTACCTGGCCTGAGGTGGGGCAGGTCCATCCGTATGTGCCAGTGGAACAGGCGGGTGGTTACCAACGCATGATCAAGCAGTTAGAACAGTGGTTGGCTGAGATCACGGGCATGGCAGCCGTGTCGCTCCAGCCCAACGCAGGTTCGCAGGGCGAACTTGCCGGGTTGCTTGTCATACGGCGATACCACGTCCAGAATGCTCAACCGCAGCGCAAGGTGTGTTTGATCCCGACATCGGCACACGGCACTAACCCGGCCAGTGCTGCATTAGCCGGTATGCAGGTTGTACCTGTCGAATGCGACGGGCAGGGCAATGTTGACCTGGACGATTTGCGTGCCAAAGCACGTTTTCACGATGCACAACTTGGCGCACTGATGATCACGTATCCTTCGACACACGGTGTTTTCGAGCCGCGAATTCGTCAGATTTGCGACTTAATCCACGAGCATGGCGGTCAGGTGTACCTGGACGGCGCAAACTTGAATGCGATGGTGGGTTTGTGCCGGCCTGGCGAACTTGGCGCGGACGTTTGTCATTTGAACCTGCACAAAACATTCGGTATCCCGCACGGTGGTGGCGGGCCAGGCGTCGGCCCGATCGCAGTTGCGGCGCATCTTGCACCTTTCTTGCCTGGCGTGCCCGGCACCGGCATTGGCATGCTGGCCTCGTCGCCGTGGGGTAGTGCGAGCATTTTGACAATCGCATGGATGTACATTGCAATGCTTGGCGGGGCAGGACTTACCGCAGCCAGCAAAGTTGCAATTCTAAATGCAAACTACATTGCACACCGGTTGCGCGAATATTTCCCGACGGTTTATCGCGGGCCAAACGGCCTAGTTGCACACGAGTGCATCTTGGATTTTCGGCAGGCAAAAGCAAAGGCAGGCGTCGAAGTCGAGGACGTTGCAAAACGGCTCATGGACTACGGGTTTCATGCGCCGACCATGTCATGGCCTGTGCCTGGTACTTTGATGGTCGAGCCGACCGAAACGGAATCAAAGGCCGAGCTGGACAGGTTTTGTGACGCGTTGATCGCAATCCATGCCGAGATCACGGCAATCGAGCAAGGCAACATGGACAGGCTTGATAACCCCCTAAAAAATGCGCCACATACGGCTGAAACTGTCATTGCAGCAGACTGGCCACACACGTATTCGCGGCAGCAAGCTGTGTTCCCGGCACCTTGGACGCGGCAACATAAATTTTGGCCGCCAGTTGGCCGTGTGGACAATGTATATGGCGACCGGAATTTTACCGCACGTTGTGATGCGTGGTCGTTCGCTTGACCGCCAGAGTTCACTGGCCGGTTAAACTCAGTTTGGCTGGGATATATTTATTGCGCGCTTTGTTTCACTCGACCAGCACAACCGTTCATCCACAGCCCCAGCCAAGGCAGGCTTGCGCAGGTTGTGATTGCCGGCTAGTTTTTGCTTTGTGATGCGCCCGTAGCTCAGTTGGACAGAGCATCTGCCTTCTAAGCAGAGGGTCGCGCGTTCGAATCGCGCCGGGCGTACCAGTTTGTAGTTTGCGATTTGTGAATTACGATTTACGAACTTTTCCCTGTTGTGCTCACGCTTGAACAACTGGTCGGCCTGTATCAGAAGTACCCCGATGCATTCGGTGTTCAAGTCGCCGAGTTTCGGATCGGTGATCGCTTTTTCGAGTTTAACCGACGGCCGGCCATCATAGGCGTGATCAATCTCTCGCCAGATTCGTGGTATCGCGAAAGCGTTTGTTTGAGCACTGAAAGTGCCGTACGGCGCGCCAAAGTCATGATGAATCAAGGGGCGGACATTGTTGATGTTGGGGCTGAGTCAACGGTGCTCAACGCTGCGCGTGCAGATGAAACGCTGCAAACAAACAGGTTGGTCCCGGTTGTCAAGGCGTTGTGCGATGCGGGTGTGCTTGTGTCTGTGGAAACATACCAGCCTGCAGTTGCACATGCGTGTCTTGCAGCGGGTGCAAACGTGTTGAACGTTACCGGTACCGAACACAACGCTGAGCTGTATCGGACTGCTGCCGAGCATGACGCGGCGATTATCGTTTGTTATGTGCAGGGCAAAAATGTACGTGCAGTTAGCGATTTCGATTTCGGTGCCGATACGATCGAGTTGATGCGCGAATATTTCGCTCGCGAAATCGAGTTGGCACAGCGCTGTGGCGTGGAAAAAATCATTCTCGACCCCGGTTTGGGCTTTTACTACCGCAACCTGCAGGACAGCGCATTGCGTGTGCGGTATCAAATGAACATGTTCCTGAACACATTCAGACTGCGCACGTTGGGCTATCCGGTCTGTAACGCACTGCCGCATGCATTCGAGTATTTTGGCGAGGAAGTCAGGTGTGCTGAACCATTTTTTGCTGTTCTGGCAGCACTTGGCAGGACAGACCTGTTCCGCACACACGAGGTGCCACGCATTAAGGCCGTGCTGGATACAATGAGAGTCTTTTAGGCGATCACTGTCTGTCCCCCCGGATCAAGATGACTGGGCAAAATGCGATTATGACGGCCACGCACATGCAATTGAGCAGGCCTGTCGTCCGATTGCGACTGCCGAATGTTGTGTAGGGTTTTTTCTTCGAAAGTGAAATGAGTTCAATGAAAGCAGCTCTTGTCGGTTTGCTTGCCTTTTCGGTTGCTGCCTTATGCCCAAGTGACAGTTCGGCTGCTCAAAGCAAGGATGCGCTTGTTCTGTACGTTTCGCCTGATGGCAACGACGCTTGGTCAGGGAAATTCGCTAAGCCAAACGCGAGCAAAACCGACGGACCGCTCGCATCATTTGCAGGTGCGCGTGACGCCGTGCGCAAAATCAAGGCTGGCAACACACATCAAAAACCGATCCGTGTGCAGTTCGCTAATGGTACCTATCAATTGAGTGGGCCTGTGGATTTCACACCTGATGACAGCGGTACCGCCACGGCACCGATTTCGTACGAAGCGGCGCCGGGGGCAAAACCGCTGTTTACGGGCGGCCGCATTATCCGCGGCTGGCAACGCCAGCCTGACGGCGTGTGGCGTGCCCGGATTCCCGAAGCAGAGCGTGGCCAGTGGTATTTCGAGCAGTTGTGGGTAAACGGACGGCGCGCCACACGCGCACGATCGCCGAACAAATTCTACTTTTACATGCAGCACAAAGTGGAACGGGGCATTGACCCGCTCACCGGTAATGAGGCCGACTTCACCAGCCGTGCTATTGTGGGCCGTGCGGAAGATTTACAGCCGGTGTTTCGACTCCCGAAAGAGAGCCTGACCGACGTAACTGCGGTGGTGTATCACGCGTGGGAAATTTCACGGCATCGTATAGCCACGGTGGTTCCGGCTGAAAACATGCTTGTTACCACAGCCGGTGCGCCTTGGCCGTTTTTCCATTGGGACAACCCACAGCGTTATCACTTGGAAAATTTTCGCGCTGCGCTGGATGTGCCGGGCGAATGGTTCCTGGAGCGCGATGGCACGCTGTTCTACATACCGTTGCCGGGCGAGGACATGACCAAGGCACAAGTTATCGCACCGTTGGCCGAGCAATTCGTGCGTTTTACCGGCAGCCGTGGGAAGTACGTTGAACACATCACACTCAAGGGCCTCCGTTTTCAACACGGTCAGTACGTGCTGCCGCCCAAAGGCTACGCCTGCAGTCAGGCAGCCGAAAGTATCCCGGCAGTTATCATGGCCGATTACGCTCGGAATATTTGCATCGAAGACTGCGAGATTGGGCATATAGGCACTTACGCCGTCTGGTTCCGACGTGCCTGTGAAAATTGCACAGTAATACACTGTTATCTTCACGATCTGGGTGCAGGTGGCATACGCATTGGCGAAGGCTGGTCCAATGATAATCCTGCCGAGGCTGACTGCACCGGGCGATGCGTTATTGACAACAACATCATTCACTCTGGCGGACGCATTTTTACGGGTGCGGTAGGTGTATGGATCGGGCACAGCGGCAACAATCAGGTCACACATAACGACATTGCCGATTTTTATTACACCGGTATTTCAGTTGGCTGGCGCTGGGGGTACGGACCCAGCCTGGCAAAGCGTAATACGGTTGCTTTCAACCACATTCATCACCTTGGTTGGGGCGTGCTCAGTGACATGGGCGCAATCTACACACTCGGCCCATCTGAAGGCACCGTTGTGAGTCACAATGTTTGTCACGATATTTACTCGTACAGCTACGGTGGCTGGGGGTTATACAATGACGAGGGTAGCTTCGGCATCTTGCTTGAGAACAACCTTGTGTATAACACAAAAAGCGGCGGATACCATCAGCACTACGGCAGGGAAAACATAGTGCGAAACAACATATTCGCCTTTGGTCAGCAGCAGCAACTGCAGCGGACACGCGTAGAACAACACATCGCATTTAGCTTCAGCAACAACATCGTTTATTGGAAAACGGGAAGGCTCTTGGCAGGGCAGTGGCGCGATACCAATTTCATCATGTCCCACAACCTCTATTGGTGCAGCAGCGGGTACGAGTTCGACTTCGCTGGTCTCTCCTTCATTGATTGGCAGAAGGCCGGCCATGACGTTGGCTCGGTCATTGCTGATCCGCTCTTTGTAAACCCGGCGCGGTACGATTTCCGTCTCAGGCCGGGGTCACCAGCGGAAAAAATCGGGTTCAAGCCTTTCGATTACAAGCAGGCTGGCGTCTATGGCAGCCGGAAATGGAAACGACTCGCTGTTGCACGACAGTATCCGGCTCTCGAAATCCCGCCTGAGCCGCCACCACTGGTGTTCACGAACGATTTCGAGTCTGGTCCGGTGGGCTACGGCATCACAGACGCCACGCTGTATGTGGAAAAGAAAGGGGATTCAATTGCTGTTACAGACGAAACTGCTGCGACCGGTAAGCATAGCCTGAAGATCGCAGATGTGCCCGGCTTACAGTTTCGGTATAACCCGCACTTTTTCTTCAGGCCGCGCCATCGCGACGGCGTGACACATTGCGCATTCGATTTAAATCTGCGAGCACGTGCCGAATTTTTCCACGAGTGGCGTGACAACATGAGTCCCTACCATGTCGGGCCGAGCCTGTATATGGTTGGCGATAAACTGTTGGTTTCGGGAAAACAATTACTCACTTTGCCGCAAGGCCAGTGGATCCACTTTGAAGTCGTTTCCGGGCTAGGCAACAAATCAACAGGAACCTGGGAATTGAGCGTGACTGTTCCCGGTCAACTGCAACGGAAGTTCAGCGGTTTGCCCTGTGATCCAAATTGGAAGCGGCTCGATTGGCTTGGCTTCGTAAGTAACGCTGACACGAATACAGTATTTTACCTCGACAACTTGATGCTGTGGAATGAACCGGAATAGAGGCCACGTTTGGTTAGCCGAACCGAGCGTGCTGCCGGCATCTTGCCGGCAGTTGAAACTGGTTTGCAGACGCCTCGGCAAGGTGTCCATACCATTCTCAGTTGCAGACACATTGGTCCCGCGTGCATGGAATGTCCCTACCGACCTCTATGGTAGGGACGCATGGCCCTATGCGTCCGCATTTATAACGCAAAGACGCGGCAGCGCACAGAGTCGGTAGGGCGTGTTCCCGCATGTGCGGGATGCGCGCCGAATCGCGGCGTGCAGCGGACTGCCCGCCCTACCAATGCAATTGTCACGGCGCGCGGGCGTCCACGCCCGCAGAAACGACACTGCGGTCAACACCTTTACGTCATGAACTTTCACTGCTCCGTTGTCGTCCCGCTCTGAAAAAGAGCCGCCACCAATTTCAGCTCACCTGAAAGCACTGCGGCCAGGATGGCCGCGCTCCGGTCTGCCCCGGTGCGCGACCGTCCCGGTCGCAGAAGACCTGCGGCCAAGATGGGCGCGCTCCAGAGCACAAAAAAGCTTCGCGTAATGACAGCCATGACTCGGTAGCATTTTCAACGCAAAGGCGCAAAGGCGCAGAGCAACAGACCTGAGGACCGCAATCAACAACCCACAGCGGCGTAAAAAATTTTTGTCCCACATGGGACACAATTTTTATCATCAATTCCCGCACGGAATTCTGTAGCGGCAGGCTAAGACTGCCCAGGTCTGTACCGGCGGCACCGCATTTGCGAGACCGGGAAAACGTCTCGTCCAATTTTTCAGCGCGGAGGCGCTGGGGCGCAGAGCTAAGGTAGGGCGCGTCCCGCATGTACGGGACGCGCTGCCATCCATATGCCCGAAACCGTTCGGCGGGCAGAGGACTGCCCGCCCTACCAAAAATCGGGTTGTAACGGCGCGCGCCCCGCTGGGGCGCAGTTTCAGATGTGCCAAATGCCGGATGAGGGGGTTTTTCCAGTTCGTTGTGTGCGGTATTGAACCGCAGAGGCGCTGAGGCGCAGAGGACGGTAGGGTGCGTCCCGTCCCGCGTAAAATGCGGGACGGGACGGCGCGCCGGGCTTGGTCATGCAGAGCCGGTTCCTCTCGGGTTAAATGTTGTTTTCGGCGGTCTTACCGGTGCGGCTACGAGCTGCTGGTTTGTTGGTGCGGGCGCATCAGGTGTCCGTGCCGGCTGTAGAATGAAGCCAGTGCAGTTAGGTTTCATCGGATGGTTCCTGCTCGGCCTTCCCTTCCATAATGGGTAGGTTTAGCATGTACTTCAGGCCGGCTGGATTCAGCACGCATCCGATTCGCAGACTGCATCCGGCGCATTTGGAATCGCAAGACTCGTTGACGCGCCGCAGGTAACCGCGCCTGGCAAGATCATCGAGCATCATTTGGACAAGTGCGGGTGTGGTACCGAGTTTTTCAGCCAGCTCGTGTACCGTGTGCGGTCCATCAGTTTTAAGAATGGATACCAGTCGGTCCAGCATCGGATGCCATTACCGGAAAAAGATGTTTGCAAGGTGAAATGCGCTCAAGCCTGCTGCGAACGACATTGTTACCATGATCGCCGCGCTCAACAGCACCCAGTTTATCGAGCCGGTTTCCTTCCACATTGTGACCATTGTGGGCAGGCATGGAACAAACAGTGTCATCACCACAAGAAAACTCAAGCCTGACGCAGGCGAATATATCGCGCGTATTCCATCTGCAAATGTGCGTTGATCCCCACCCAGCAGAATTGCCAGTGTGCTGATGGCATTTTCCTTGGCAATAACCGATGACATGACAGCCACTGCCAACCGCGAGTCGAACCCGATCAGTTTCGCAGCCGGGGCAAGGGCATGCCCGAGTCGTGCCAGATAGCTCGTGCCGAGGTCACCCCCTGGATACGTGCTTGCATACCACACAACAACGCTCATCACCACAATGACGGTAGCTGCTTTGCGCAAGAAAGCCAGCACCTGGTCGTATACCGCCCGTGCAACTGTGCTTAAATCGGGTTTATGATACAGCGGCAGCTCCATTATCAACACCGAACGCTGCCCTGGCATGAACCTGTTCAGTAGCCAACCTGCAATGGCAAGGCACACCAACGCAATCGCTACCAGGCCGAACGCGACAAGCGGCGCCCAGAACCCGAAGAATATCGGGGCCAGCACCGTAATCACCGCCAGCCGAGCTGTGCACGGCACAAACGGCGCCAGAAGTATTGTGAGCAATTGCGCGCGGCCAGCCTCCAGAACACGCGCGCCAAGCACGGCCGGTACATTACAGCCGAATCCGAGCATTAGCGGCAGAAACGATCTGCCATGCAACCCGAGCACATGCATGAACCGGTCCATCACAAATGCTGCTCGTGCCATGTATCCAGCGTCCTCGAGCACGGCCAGTGCAGTGAAAAATATCAGCATAATTGGCAGAAAGCTCGCCACAGTGCCAACGCCCGGGATCACGCCTTCAACGAGTAATTGCCCCCACCACGGGACTGAGTCCCCAAAAGCGGCTCGCAACGCACTGGCAGTGCGTGTTACCAGCGATTCATCGAGCAATTCCTGTAACGGTTTGCCTACCCATGCGGTCAACAGAAATACAGCACCGAGTATGAGACCTAGCGCAAGCATGCCCCATACCGGGTGCGTTAGCCATTCATCCGCCCGTTCTGTCCAGCCGATCACACGCGTCCGGGGCCTTTTCACCGCTGCACGTACCATTCTTCCAACCCACTCGTACCGTCCGGATACAACCGCCCAGAACGCGTCGTCATGCCGTTGAAGAATTGCGCGAATGCTTTCGACTGTTTCAGGTGGCAACTGTTGTTGTAGCAATTCTGTAACGCGCGGGTCAGCTTCAAAGAGTTTCATTGTGACCCATTCAGCAGGGTATTCTGCGCGGAGGTGTTTGCGGATTAACTGGATTATCTGATCATACACTTGGCGATGGTCGGGGCGGACCTGTGGTAATCGCGGGGCGCTTTGAACGCATCCATCGGCAACCTCGACTACACGCTGCAGTAACCTGTCCAGCCCGAGCCGACCTGTCCCACAGACTGGTACAACTGGGACAGACATCGCCGCTTGCAGAACATCCGGCTCAATGTCAACACCGATTGCCTCAGCCACGTCGGTCATGTTCAGCGCAACTACAACCGGAATCCCGAGCAGCAACAGCTCGCTCACCAGATACAGACCGCGCTCGAGTGCAGCGGCATTGACCACGGCAATGATTACTCGCGGCCGTTCGCCAAGTAAGAACTCACGCGCAATTTCTTCCTCGACAGAGTGGGCAGTCAGCGCATACGTACCCGGCAGGTCAACCAGATGAATTGTCCTGCCACCAAACTCGACTACACCCTCCTTGCGCTCGACCGTTTTGCCTGGCCAATTCCCAACACGTTGCCGCAGGCCGGTCAGTGCGTTGAATATGGTTGACTTACCGACATTGGGCGGCCCGGCCAGCGCCACTGTGATTGAATCAGAAACCGTCCCGAGCTGATGTCCGGACTCCGGAGTGGCCATCGTTTGTTAGGAGGCGGATTTCAACTCCACAAGGATTTTGTTTGCCATGCCGCGCCCGACGGCCACACGTGTGTCACGTGCGTGCAACAGCACAGGCCCCCGACCCCGATTCGCAAGCACCCGCACCTCGCTTCCGGGAATCAAGCCAAGGGCTGCAATACGGGCAAGAAATGCATGGCCGCCATCGAATGAGCGGATCACAACATCCGTGCCTTCACCGACGGTATTTAACGGTACCAAACCATTTTGAACCACATTTGAATTTTTCCGCTGCATAACATGAAACTACTTCCGCTCATACGTTTTTCTGGGCTGTGCATTTCGGGCACCGACCCTTTACAAAAAATTCAACTCCTTCAATGTGCCACCCAGACTCAACAAGCCCGGCCACGGCACCTGCGACTTCAGCCGGATTAAATTCCATGACACGCCCGCACGCTGTACACAGTAAATGATAATGCACCGTGTCACTGGCGGGTTCGAAATGCTGGTGGCCTTCGCCCAAAGGCAGCGCCTTAACCAGTCCAACCGCCTTCAACACTGCCACCGTCCGATACACGGTAGCCAAGCTTATCCCCGGATACCGTTTCCGCACCTGCTCGAACAAATCATTCGCATCCACGTGCCGTCCGGCTTGCACCAAAGACTCGTAAATCACCCTGCGCTGCCGTGTCATCCGGAACCCACCGGACCGCAGTACTGTGTCAAGTTGCGCTCGTGCCACCGTGTCTGGCATATAATTGCAAATGATTTGCAGTTACATTAAACGGTTCTTCTCCATATGTCAATTTCATTGCCCGACTTCAACCGGCAATAAGCGGTGCGCAGCGGCATTCGCGCCGCATTGTCTGCTGGCCGCTCCGGCGCACGCCAGCACGCGTTGGTCTGGGGGCGAACCGGGAAAAAAGCTTCCAGCTACGCCGAAGGCTCGGAGCGAGCATTTGTAAACACCTTGCGCACTTACAGGTTGGCGATTGCACGGCATTGATGCGGACAATGCGTTTTTTCGGACACCCACAATTTTGGCAATGCGCGCACAGTTTAACACCCGCTGGGTCCCAACTGCGCTGTTTGTGCCGCATCGGCGCACTGTGCACAAACGGGATTTCCGGCACCGACCAGGCTGTGCATACCGAACCGGGATTGGCCCGAGCTATTCCTGCACCAATTGTCTGCTCGAATGACCGCATCGTTTATCGGTACAGTGCGGCTCAGAAACCGGCGGCGAGCTGTTGCATTGCATGGCCCAGCAGAAGCGGGGCGCTACGTTGATGAACGTCGCGCAGCGCAGGACCCAATCCCGCCCAATTCACTGGCTGCCAATTTATCCAGTCCGCATTCGTACCGCTCCATACGACGTACCGGCCATGCACGGCCTGTTCGGTCCAGGCGGTTTATTCCCGAGCCGATTCTGCGGTTGTCCATACTTCACATGGCAGGTGGGAATTGCTCTCGGCAAAGACCTGTTTGGATATGGACCGGTTGTATCTTGCCGTTGACCGATTGCGCAATTTGCGCGCGACTGGTTAAACCGAATGTTTCAAAACTTGCAGTGCCGGCGCGGTGGTACCATTGTAGCGTACATCATGCATTTGCGGGACCGTCGTCGGATTCCTTACCGCAAAGGCACCGTAGCGCAGAGTTAAGGTAGGGCGCGCAGTCCACTGCGCGCCGGAGTTGGTCATGCAAACCCAGCTTCTCGGCCAAAATCCTGCCGTCCGCGCCCTTACGGGCGCGGCTACGAGCCAGTAATCTATTGGTGCGGGAAAAACACCCTGTTGATTCTGGATGCGGCGGGCAGGGGACTGCCCACCCTACCAGCGATCGGGTTTTGACGAAGCAAAACCCGCAGCGCAAATGTGGATGAGGCAGTCTGGTGGCTGCAAGATTAGCGCCGCAAAAAAGCAGTCCGGACGGCACAGCAAATCCCGCGTTGGAA
>Ga0315298_1002325_pt1 | contig 32463 bp, 21 predicted proteins | sample WHS_1_MG_FD_203077 | JGI IMG/M metagenome (GOLD analysis project Ga0315298, IMG submission 203077) | Extremophilic microbial mat communities from Washburn Hot Springs, YNP, Wyoming, USA - WHS_1_MG | ecosystem: Environmental > Aquatic > Thermal springs > Hot (42-90C) | place: USA: Wyoming... | reverse complement strand
GTATTATCGAGATGGAAAACCAACATGGAGAATAACTGTCTGGCGAGATAGAAAACTGCATCCCAAGGATTCATACAGCATTTCCAAAATTCCGATAAAGGAAAGCGGCCTAGAAATGGTTTTTGAGAAAATATTAGAAAAAGAACCGTATTATTTCGATTCTTTAGGCAGGAAATATCGAAATACGAAAATCAGAATCTCTAAGAAATTTGGAATCTCGCATTCCAATTCTACTTCTCTACAAAAGGTTAAAAACGTGATTGAATATGCGAAAAGGTTAAAAATCGAAATTCCTCCAGCTTTAAAGGAAGTGGAGAAGAATAATATTCTATTTTTGAAGATCAAAAAAATCGAAAAGGCAACTCCTTCTAATGGCATGGTTTATGATTTCTCTACAGAAAGCGAAAACTTCGTTGCCGATCAATTGCTAGTCCACAATACCTTCCCCATCCCAACCATAAACATAACCAGGGATTTCGAATGGAACGATGAAACCACTAGAACAGTATTAGAAACCTCCGCGAAATACGGAATACCATACTTCGCAAACTTCATCAACTCCGACATGAATCCTGAAGACGTTCGCTCAATGTGTTTGCATCCGGAGGAGGAAATTCTGATCAGAAACAGTGGGAGCGTGATGAGGAAGAACATGGGGGAGGTGGTTAAGGATTATGCAGGGGAATTCGATGAAGAAGGTTGGGCGATTCCTCGTAAAGAGTTTATGGTTCTGTCTCTTAATCCGGAGACTTGGAAAACAGAATGGGTGAAGGTTGAGAGGTTTCTGAGGGTAGTCGATAATAAGATGGTAAGCATAGTTACTGAAGATGGTAAGGAGATTAAGGTTTCAAAAAATCACGTAATTCCTGTAGTAACCCCGATAGGAATAGTTAATAAGCTGGCAGAGCATGTAAAGCCTGGTGATATATTAATATCCTTAAGATCGGCCAGCCATAATCTCAGCAATACCTACGAGAAGATTGGTAAACTCGTTCTGGATGAAAAACTAGCGGGATTGCTGGGATTCTTTACCGCCGATGGTAACTACTTGTTTGAAAACAGGAAAAGCTCTAAGTTTTACGGGCTGCCAAGGGGATTACAGTTCACTTTCAGAGGGAACAATTTCCGTTTGAAAAACAGAATTAAAAGGCTCATAAAACGCGTCTTGGCATGTCCCATAAAGGAAAAGAAAGATCCGCGGTACAATACACACTATCTCTATGTCTACTCGTCTGATATTGCACAGACATTCTATGACGCTGGATTCAGAAAATACGGAAGGCTCCCCCAAGTCGTCTTCAATTCTCCACCTACCGTTATAAGATCTTTTCTAAAGTATTTCTTCTTGGGTGATGGATACGAAAAGAATAGGGAAATACATATTAACGATAGCGAGTTGTCAAGAGATTTGACAATACTTTTTTCCATGATAGGAATACCTGTATGTTACAAGAAGAAGAAAAACAGTCAGAGGATCTACATTCAGCATAAAAAGTCCAAAACAAACCTGCTCGGCATTCTAGCTACACCAACACTGTATGAAAGAATTCCTGGATGGATGGCTAAATCCACATACTTGGTACCGGGCTTAAATAAGAAAAGGATGGTTGGGATAGAAACCCTTTCCAAGTATGAAGCACATACAGAAGAAAGTAGGAAGTTTCTAAACGGGGACCTTATTTTCATAAGGGTTAAGAAATGCAAACTGGTAAGTCTTAGAAGAAACCAGGAGTTTTTCGACATAGAGCTTGAGAAGAACCATTTATTTGTCCATTCTCTCGGAAACATTACGCACAACTGTTGCCATCTAAGGCTCGACAAAAGAGAATTGAAGAAGAGGGGCGGAGGCCTATTCGGCGCCAACCCCCTAACCGGGTGTTATGATGAAGAAACAGAAATTCTCACGACAAAAGGTTGGAAGAAATTTAAAGATCTTACCCTCGAAGACGAGATTTTCACAAGGAAACAAGATGGAACAATGGAGATTCATAAGCCGATTAGAATTTTTGAATATGATTGGGATGGGGAAATGATTCGTTTTAAACACAAATCCTTAGACCTTTTAGTAACGCCAAACCATAGAATGTTCGTTGAATATCAGGATGGAAAAGTATGGAGGAATAAGTTTGTAGAGGCAAAAGATTTTAATCCAAACTCGCATAGAATTCCTAAGCAAGGTGTTTGGAATGGGAAAGAGGAAGAATATTTTGTCTTACCTTCAGTAGAGATTCTCTCCGGCACAGGACCTGTTTCTAGATTCTCAAAAGAGGAATTGGGGGCAATTAGAAAGCTAAAAACTGAGGGAGTGAGCATTTATCAGATAGCTGAGAGCTTTGACTGTGATCCTGTAACTGTACACAATATTTGTAATAAAGAAAAATACAGGAATGAAGAAAGGACGAGGGTAAGATATGAAACTCAGCCCTTAGAAATAAGAATGGATGATTGGTTAAAGTTTTTCGGTATCTGGCTTGCTGAAGGCAGCGTTGATAATGAAAATATTGCTGCAGACCATGGCTACAGAATCTTTATTACTCAAGTTAGTAGAAAGAAGAGGAAAGAAATAAAAGAGCTGCTAGATAGGTTGCCTTTTAACTATTATGAAGAAGCTCGCAGCTTTGTGATTTACAATAAACAGCTTTGGAATTATCTTAGGCAATTTGGAAATAAATACGAAAAGTACATACCTCAAGAAATAAAGAATTTAAGTGCAAGACAGCTGAAAATTTTATTTGATTGGATGGTGAAGGGGGATGGTCATATAAGGAAAACTACCGATCAAACTACTTACTGGACTTCTTCAGATAGATTGGCTGCAGACATGCAAGAAATAATTTTAAAGATAGGGATGATTTCATCTATAAGGAAGAGGAGAAAGAGAGCGGAAATAGAAGGAAGAATTATAAATACTGAAAAATGCTGGACAATAGGAGTACAAAAATCTAAATATTACAGGCTAAGGAAAAGAAACATCAGCAAGGAATATTACAAGGGGAAGGTGTATTGCGTAGAGGTTCCTAACCACGTGATAATGGTTAGAAGAAACGGCAAATCTTGTTGGTGTGGCAATAGCATAGGCGTCGTCACGATAAACATGCCTAGGATAGGCTTCCTGTCGAAGAGCGAGGGCGAGTTCTTCGCCAGGCTCGACAGGATGATGGTCCTCGCGAAAGACGTCCTAGAAATCAAGAGGAAATGGCTTGAAAAATTCACGGAGGCAGGCCTATACCCATACTCCAGGTTCTACCTGAGACACATCAAGGAGGCTTTCGGCCAATACTGGAAAAACCATTTCAGCACAATAGGCTTAATCGGCATGAACGAAGCCTGCCTAAACTTCCTAGGATGCAGCATCGGCGACCCAGAAGGCCTCAGCTTCACGATCAAAGTCCTAGACTACATGAGGAAGAGACTACAAGACTTCCAGGAGGAAACCGGGAGTATATATAATCTTGAAGCCACCCCGGCAGAGGGGACTTCCCACAGGCTCGCGAGGATAGATAAGAAAACCTACCCGGGCATGATTGTTGCGAACGAGGAGGAGGTTAAGAAGGGTGCTGCACCATACTACACGAACTCGACCCACCTGCCCGTCTACTATACTGACGACCTCTGGGAGTATCTTAGACTCCAGGATCCTCTTCAAACAAAATACACCGGGGGGACTGTGGCTCACGTGTGGTTGGGCGAGAGCAACCCGCCGGTTGAATCCGTCGCGTCACTGGTGAGGAAGATTTGTGAAAACTTTAAGCTGCCCTACTTCACGCTTACACCAACCTTCAGCATTTGCCCGGAGGACGGATACCTCTCTGGAGAGCAGCACACGTGTCCAAAGTGTGGAAGAACAACAGAGGTGTACTCGAGGGTCGTCGGTTATCTGAGACCAATAGACCAGTGGAACCAGGGGAAGCAGGAGGAGTTTAAGCAGAGGAAGGTCTTCGACAAGGCGCTTGCTAGGAAGCTGGTTGCTCAAACCGCAGAAAAGGCTTAACGTTCATGCAATTTTAAATTTTTATCTTTTTCTCAAACTCGTATTTCTTTAAAGGGCTCTCTCTAAACTTTTGAAATCCTCCTACAAACTTCATCAAACCATCATAATAACTTTAGATACTTCTTTCCTACTAGGGTACTCTATGTATGGGTTATTAAGCATGCGCTGAATTCTCCGAGCATGAATTACTTCTTCGCCGGTTAAGGAATAGGAAGGCAACATCGCTTTACTGTGCGCTTCAAGTTAGGTGGAGAAGAGCGCGGCTGGCGGATTTACTATACGAGTAACAGCATTCCATACCGCGAAATCGAGATTCCCCCAACCTTCCTACCGCCAGGCCTCGAGATTCCACTCATGAATCGATATTTCAGTAAAGCCCGGAGGAGATAGTAAGGTTTGAAATCTACAGCCTGCCACGTCGATTTGCCCTCCTGCGCTTCGGTTCCTCAACCTCTATCCCTCTGCTCTTTAGGAACTCGTTCATCATTTCCTTGCTCTGGGACATGTCCTTGGCTTCCACAATGGCGTCAACCCTCCTTAATAACTCATCAATTATCTGGTCATCGCTCATGCCGGTTGAATTGAAGGATGTCACGAAGCCGGATTTCGAGTCTACATCAAACACAACATCTAAGCCGTATTTGTTACATATCCTCTTAGATACTTCATAATCCCACATGTGCACTTTGGCGAAATATGAGATGCGACCCCTGACCTTCAGATACTTTCCGAACTTTTGTTGCTTAAAATTCTCTATGATCCTCTCCCTCTCCTTAAGATATTCGTCGGTAATCCTCTCTTTTTCCTCTCCCTTCTTAGCTTCTATGCGCCTGCGTTGGTACTTCTTCCGTATCCAATCGCCTACCGACTCGCTGGTGTATCTCGTAACGACGCCTATTTCTATCTTTCCGTCTTCATACGCTACTATGGAGATTTCATAAAGGCGGGTGGGAAATAAATTAACTCCTATCTCCCACTTTTCAGTAGGTGAAGGAGTGAGTAGCCTGATATTTTCAGGCTGAATGTTGAACTTCTCGATTAGCAAGGCCTTCAGTCTCTTAACCAACTCGCTCATTTCCTAATCCCTCCAGCTCTTCTCTAGTATATACTTCTATGCGCAACTCGCCACGCTTCCCCGCTAGAGTATCGACGGGGTCGTACGAGAAGCCCATCGCTATACCATATTGGGTGTCTTTATACTTATCGAGCTCCATGTGTTTCTTAAGGTCTTTCACTGCACCTTTACATAGGTCTTCCAAGCTATCCCATCCCGCCACCGTTGACTCCATCTCTAATATCGCTATTACATCACCTTTCTTAAATACCATCATAGCGTTAACTACGATGTCATCCTTAACAATGATTTTGCCATCAACTTCTTTCACCCCTTTCTTGCCAAGATAGTCAAAGCTAACTTTACCCTTGAGCTCATCAACAGGTATTCCCATCTTCGTGGAAAGGGCTTCAAGAATATCCTTGTGGTAATCCATCGCCTTATATTCTCCCTCAATGACGATACGCTCTCCAGCCTCCCCTATTTGATCATGCACTTCTCCCAAATCGTCAGCCTCAATTATCTGCACAAGGAGTTGGGATACATAATCTTCGAGAGTGACTACTTTTATCCACTTTATTGTACTCGCGCCTTCCGGGACGCGGACTCTGAGTTTCTCGCTTCCGCAGCATGTCGTCTCGCCGTTGTCGAACTCCACGATAATGACGTACTTGCTTCCAATACTTTCCTTAATTTTCTCCACACCATCATAGCCGAACTCCTCTTTCAGGATTTCAACAAGGCCTTTTCCACTCTGCCCATTCACTCGGATTTCCACTTTATACTCTTTATTGAATTCTAGGCTCTGAGGATTGAGAGCGATACGCATCTTCTTGCCTTCATATTCGATTTCGAGGATTTTGACGAGGCCGCTCGCAGACTCGGTTATGCTCGCTTTTTTAATGGGTTGGGGTTCGCCCCCAGCAACGATGCCCACCCTCCCATTCTCGTAGAAGACCAGCTCAAGCTTTGCGCCACACATGCTTTTGAGCTCCGTGGCAACCTTCAGGCTAGGACCGTAGTTTTGGTAATATCCTTCCTCGCTGTCAGTTACTTCAATCCCAAGGCCTCCAATTATTATCTTATCCGGCTTTCCGTTGGAGAAGCGGAGCCCCATCTCAGCGCCCACTTCGAACTTTTTTGGGAAGTAAAGCTCGTAACTATACGGATAGACCGTTATGGTAACTTCCTTACCCTTTAGCTCATTAAACAGGTCGTAGTGTACTCTGATCTGAGAGGCACCTTCACTATTTACACTCCACATCTTAATTATGCCATCCTTAATCCTTGCTACAACTAGATATGTACCCTTATCTATCCTCTGTTTCAAGTTTATTGTCTCAGAACTAATAGTGACTATTCCCTCATATTCAGGCGAAGGCAAAATGCTCGGATTCTTCAGCACCTTATCTAGAAACGCTTCAGCATTCTCCGTGCCATATACGCTCTTGATGCCAAGATAGCCATCCACGATATCACCTATTTTCAATAAAACTTCCTTTGTAGCATCCCCTCCTGTTGCCAGCAGAGCTTTTTCGAGTACTTCCATCCTGGCTGGTTCCTCCGCATTTGTGTCTATCCAGCTGCTCAGTAAGTTGATGCCTTCATCTCCATCCTTGATCCAGATTGAGACTATGCTTCTGGCAATTGCCCCTCCCTTCTCCTCCAGTTCTTCCGGAGAATAATGCTCTATGATCATGCTTATCGCGTCAAGTATCCTGCCCGAGCTCTCTCTGCTGGGAACGTTTTCTAAAACGTGCTTCGAGAGCCTTGAAACGGTTTCGAGAGTGTTTTCAACCACTAGGGGGTTGTTTATTCTCTCTACTAGGTCTCCGATGATATCTCCGAGCTTCCTACTGTACTTGTTTCCAAGTAAAAGATCAGTTGCTTTATGGAAAGATGGTTTTAGTTTCAGCATTACAGCATCCCATATCGCCGGGGTTATCCAGTTGTAGATTCCCCTGCCCACGATTCTGAGCGCATCCTTTACGCTGAGCGGCTTGCCGCCTATCCTCTCAGCCCTTATCCTATTAACCACTGCATAGAAGGTGGTAACATAGGCTGCACAACTAGCTATTGCTCCAACGATCCTTCCAGTAGCGTATCCAACCCTGTAGTCCTTATCCCTCGTTGAAGGCTGTTCTCTTAATCCGAATGCTAGTCTTATCTCGTCCCAGGAGACGTCGAGGGCTAGGTTTGAGAAAACGTTGGAAAGGAGGTTATCATCGATATCCCTGGCTTCCAGCCTGAATGTTTGAGCAAGCTCAGATAGCTCGTTAGCATGCTGAGTCATGCCGATTTCATTGAACTCCTTGGCCCTGCCCTCGCAAACATCGGCGAGACCGTTCAACGAGTCCATCGTAACCAATGCATTATGGACATCAGTCCAAACTTCAGCTATGTTCATCGCGATGCCGGTGACGAGGACTATCAACGATGCCGCCGCAGCCCATTTCGGTGGAAGCACGAAGCCAACGACGATCATTATCCCACACGTTGCTACTATTCCTAATCCCTTGGAGGCGAAGCCGTTCCAGAAGCCTCTCCAGAACACAGGTAGCTCGCCACTCCTAAAGCTCACTTGAAGAGTTGCAATAACCCTGTCTCCATATTTCAGACTAATGAAGATTGGATACTCCGTATCCTCCAGCTGGACGAGTTGCAGTGGGGTTGAGCCGAATGCTGGAACGTTAATAGTGCGTCTCTCCGGCGGAGCCCTCATCGGCCCACTGGAGGCCTCAAGCCCGTATTCCACGTCGCATGCGGCATAGTTCTTGACCAGTACTCCTTGGACTAGGCTGCCTCCACCGTACGCTAAGGGCCGGTAAACGAGTTCTATCTTCTTCCCATGTGGAACGCTTGCTGTCGCCTTATCCAGGTTCCACCTGGTTTCCCCAGTATCCTCGTATTTGTAATCATGGTCTTCCCATCCATTGTACTTCAACCACTCGTAGAACTCGTCGCTGACAGTTACGGTCTCGCTCTGGTTCAACACCTCCTCCTTCAGTAGTTTAACCTCGTAGTTTGAAGGCACCTTGCTTGGTTCAAGCCTTTCATCCTCCGGAATACTGAGAAGCTTCTTCACCTCATCCTCCCGGAGTATTCTTTCATAGAGAAAACTTGGTTTGACGTCGATTAACGCATATTTCACATTCAGCGTTTTAGCCGTCTTTGAGAAATAGCTAGAGTTTTCAAGCGTGAGTGTGAAGCCGTCCGGAGAAATCGGGATCAGCCTTACACCATCGAAATCCGAAAGATACTCAGGCACCATGCCGGTCGCCATGAAGTATAGCTTGAGATGCGTAGCTCCTTGGTATCCGGGCACGAAGACCCTCCTGGTCTCGTTGTATTCCTCAACCTTTACAACATAGCTTCTCCATTCCTCTGGGGCTATGAAGTTCGTCGTCGAGATCGTGGTTAACGCGGTACTCGCATATCTCTTACTTTCTTCGTCATAATAGACTACTGTGACATTGACCTTTGCAATGGGGGAGAGGAGCTTTGTCACCACATTCTTTGACCACAGGCCAACAATCGTTCCAGTTTCCAACTCCTTTTCATCGACATCTCCAGTTATGAAGAGCTTAACATTCCTCGCCCTCTGCCCTCCTTTATTTATCAGGGTTATCGTAAGATTTGCGAACTTCGCTACGGCTTGGCTTGCAAGCCTGATCTCAAGCCTCGGCGGTTCCGGCAACACCTCTACGGTGTAAGTCACAGTCTTTCCTCCGTTCCAGAACACGATATCTAGGCTGCTCGGCTCAACGACGGCGAAGTAAATCGTAATCGTGTAGACTCCAGGCTTCTTGGCCTTCAGATATAGTGGTGCAAGGTATGCAGGGCCTGGGGGAGGAGCCCATGCTTCAAAGGCATCGTTATCGGAGAGTCTTGCACCAAGCATGATCATGTAATTCCCCCTGATCTCCTGAGGATTCCTTATCTGAGCGGTTATCGTTATGGTGTCCCCGATTCCAACCCTAGTTGAAGAGATGGAGGTGTCGACCGCTATTGGATCGTAGGCTGGAAGAAGAACTCTGAACTCGCTGACCTGCGACTGCACCACTTCTCGAGTATCCTCGAAATGGCCCGGGACGGCGACGAGGAAATTCTCAACAAAATAGCCTTGGCTTATATTGGAGAAAAGCCCTATCTTAATCCTAGCGGTCTTGTTGAATATCTCGCCGGTCTCTGGGTTGATGAAGGTAAAAGTATAAGAGTCGGGATCGACGAGCCTGATTAAATACGTCCTTTTCTTAGGATACCTGTAGAGAACGTGAAAGACATTGGTCCCGTTGCTTTCATACCTTATGGAGCTTACATCCTTCTCATTCCCCTTCTTATCGACTGCCCTATAGGGAATTTCTACTGATACGCTTCCATCGTTGCTTCTACGGATGTGAATTTTCTCATACTCAGGGATTATTATATAATCCTTAAGCTCATAGTCTATCCGCGCTGGCAACTTTAAAGTATCGTTAGCACCTTTTATAGTCCGCCGCATCTCTTCCTCCGAGAAACCCATGGAGACGAGCTGGGCGATGAAGAACCAGAGCCTCTGGGCAAGCTCAGCCGGGAAGCCCTCGGGTATAGTGAAACAGGCCTCGGTTATTGAGCCGCTCGGTATCTTCCCCTTCTTCAGCTCCTCCTCTATGAGTCTTAATGCGGTTAGCGCATCTGTTTCCTCCGCGCCATATCCCGCAAAGGTTAGAGCAATACCGAAATGAGAGGTTAATACGAGGACTATCAGCGCTAGGGCTGATATTCTTTTAAGCATTCTCATCCACCTTAAACTTACCCGTGTGGATTCTTTGCCTTAGGGCAAGGAAGAGCAAAAAGACGGTTAAGATAGCTAGTGAGACCGTTAAGAGCCTCATGGCATTCAGCTCTTCAACAAGCCTCTTATTCTCCTCATCCTTTTCCGATATGATCTCCCGGTATTCTTTAAGCGATGCGCTTAGAAGAGTTATGTTATTATCCTCCTTCTTCAGCCTATCTCTTAACTCCACGCAGGAGCTGTTCACCATAGCCCTCAGGCGTTCATTCTCCTCTTCCAACTGAACGTATTTTGAGAAGAGGCTTGTGTTGAGCCCGACGGTTAGCGTCATGGTTGAGTTTAGGGCCTTAGCGACTAGCAGGAGTTTGACGGGGCTCTTAAGCCCAGAGAACCATTCGACCCTCGTTTTATACAGCCCTTTCTCGTATTTGACCTCGCAATCCTCAATCAGGGAACCCGCTTGAATAGTTGCTTTAAGCTCGATATCATTGCTGGGCCCAGCTGTCTTGAAGGAAAGTTCAAGAGCATCTTCACCTATTGAGACCGAATGCGGTACTATTTCGATAATGTTAACAGCCTCCTCTCCCTCAACCCTTATCATCACCTGCCCTCCTTTCCAACTCTTTACCTCCTGCCTGTAGCAGTCGATCAGGAAGCAGTTATTCGGAGCAGTATCATTATCGACAGCAATCCAGAGCCGAGATCCGTTGAACTCAAGCATCGGATAAACGCAGATGTAAAAATCACCCTTTACAACAACGTTGGGTAAAGGTATTTTAGCCCAGTGAAGAGTTGCATTCTTAAAACATCTGGAAACTGGCAGAGAAGCCCTGAGGATTACGTTCAAATCGCTGTCCCTTACCTCGACTATGAAGGGCTTTTCGCCTTTGTCAATCGTGAAGCCGTAGACCATGATAGCTGTTATCCTCCACTTGGAAACGGGAGGGCTAAACTCGACAGCTACACCGTTCGGATAATAATCGCTCCAGAAGAGTTCTGCCCCACCATCGTCATAAGCCAGCTCAATGATCATTGCAGACGCGCTAACTAATGGAGGGATTAAGATGAGGATTAGGGCAATACCCTTGAAGAAGCGGTTGAGGGAAAGAAGGTTGTTCACGGCACCATTCCTCCTTATTCCTTCAGGATTTTCTTCTTAATCATCTCGGTGACAGGTTCGGGCTTGACATCCTTATATGGTTCTATACCTGCCTCAGTGATGCTGACTAGACAGCAGGTCATGGATGGTTTTGAAAGCGATTTCTCCAGAATCACCGCTTTAACTTCCTCGCCGAGGCTCGTAGACACCATCCTGAGGATGCTCTTGCTCATGTAGACAAGGTGCTGACCCCCGATAACGTCAAACTCCCTAGCACCGAAGCCGGCCTCAGGGTCTATCAGGAAACTCTTCTTACCTATGCTTTCCGCCATCTCCCTCCTAGATTTCTCTTGAAAACTCCTGGCAGCTTCACTCCTTCGCCAGCTCGTTATTAAGAGAAGCGACTCGTAACCCATCGCCATTCCCACGAGCGTGTTAACCTCCAACGAGAGCTTGCCTTGAAGAATCCTTGCTGTGGAGGCCAGGTGTTGAGTGGGCGTGTTCAAGAGCTGCGCATGATAGTGGGGGACGAGTGAGTCGACGACTATTAGTACCGGAACCCAGTCGTTCTTATCCACCTCTCTAGGTATCGTCTCGATTATTGCCTTGTGTTGCTCGAGGAGGCTGCTAGCTTGATACGTCTTGATCCTGGACAGCGCATCCTCCCTAATGCCCCTCTTCAGGCATATCGTCCTTAGGCGTTCAGGATCCCATTCCTCTGTTTTTACAACTATTATCACGTCCTTATCTCTACACCCCTTTAAGGCCTCGGCCACTATGGTCAGAGAAATGGTGGTCTTACCGGTTCCAGGGCTCCCATAGATCAGGTTTGAAACACCGCTTGGAAGGCCGCCGGTTAGCTCGTCCAGCGGCTTAATACCGGTGCTTAACTTCCTCATCTCAATCCGCCCTCCGTAGAACCAAGAGTTGTTTCTCATCCTCGCGAACTTGTTTTAGATAACCCTGTCTCATGAGCGCAGCAAGAGCCCTGAGGCCCTCCGCCCCCAACGAGGCCCTTACCTCCTCTACAAACTCATTGAGGGTCACTTTTCCCCCTAGCCCCCTTAGCTTCTCGATTATCTTAGCTCCAGCCTCGTAGAACTCGCCGAGCTCCCCCCTCAGCTCGTCATCAGGGCTTAAGACTTTCAGGACTGGCTTACGGGCCTCCCTCTCCTCCTCGCTAAGGGGCTTAAGGAACATGTTCACAGGAGCCTCTGTGAAGCCATAGTCCCCATTTTTAATGAGGATGAGCATGGAGTAGTTTGAAGCATCCCTCTCGGGCGTGGGGCCCATCCTCCATGGGTTAGTGGCTTCAGAGGGAGGTGAGAAGACTACGGAGTCAAGGTTCTCCAAAACCCTTTCGGAGACCTGTGAAAGGTTTTTCTCAGCGAATATTATTGAATAGCCTTTCCTCTCCAACTCTCCAAGTAAGGATTCTTCAATGAAGAGTTTGGCATTGTCAAGCCTCCTGTTTCTCGGCCATATCAAGCTTGGATGGCTTACGATTATGAGCGTCCTATGCTTAGGTTCAAGCTGGGTAAGCTTCTCCAGCATCAAAAGCGTTGCAAAGGCCTTGTGCGAAGCTACTGTAAACCCAGAGAGGTCGAAGACCATTCCCGACTCCAAAACATCATCGAACTCCAACGCTTCCCTTCTGCCGAAGGCCTGCCTCAGGGTTCCGAAGGTGAATGGTTCGAGAGGCGTGTAAATCGATAACCCGCCCTCCGGGGTCTCGAAGTCAAGCCTTGAAGCGATCTCAGGTATGGTGGTTTCCGAAGACCTTAAGACCTCATCCAAGAGTGCTTTCGCCACGATGCCCTTCATGTTGAAAGTCCCGAAGCAATAGTCGAGTATCTCCACAACTGATTCGACATACTGCTCAGCCTTTTCAGGATTCGTGGATTTAATTGGATTTATGCCATATTTGACGACATCATAGTATCTCGTCGTACCCATCCTTGCCACGCAGCTAAACTCATCGTTTAAGTCAAGGAAAATTGTCTTCGCATCCTCAAACACGTTTTGAAGCAGGTATACGAGAGCAGCCTTGAAATTGCTCCCGACTACGCCTATTCTCACAGAAGCCTCCAGCAACCCTAGGCTCTGCTCAGACACAACCCTCATTTCAGCACCCTCACCCCTTGCTGGGAGATCAGGACAGTCCTCCCCTCGAGTGCAAGCCCCCTGGACGGTAGGAACGACTCGACCAGCTCCTTCTTGCATCCCATGAGGATGACGCTGTCCGCTTCAAAGCCCGAGCATACGCATGGTTTCTTCAGCGTCAGTATCTTGATCGGGGCGTTCACATCGAGGCTTCGAGCAATGCCTCTAAACCAGACGGCGGCTACGGGTTTAGACTGTTTTTTCTTAAGCAAGGATTCACCGGAGGGCTCGCCGGCGAAAACCACCTCCATCCCGCCGCGACACCTGTAAGTCTCAAAAGGCTTCTTAAGCAGCCTGTTCCCAGTAGGCTTGAAACCCTTCTCAACGAGCTTCCTTTTCACCTCATCCCCAGCGTCCCCGGTTCTCCCTTTAGCTTCCACCACGAGGCTCATCGAGTTCCTCCTTAACTGCGAGAGGCACAGCTGGAGGGCAAGGTCCTCCGCATTCCTTCTCTCGCCCACTATCAGCAGCCTCCCCGCTAGCCGAACAGGGTTTGGATCCAGCAGCCCGGGAACCGGCGTCACGTAGGGCTTCAGAGAGAGCCATTCTTCCAAAGCCTGCTGTACGCCCTGCCCGGAGCCTGGGCCTGACCTCCTCAGCACCTCGGCGAACCCTTCGAGAGCCTGGGGATTATCGGAGGCAGCCTCAACCTTCATCAACCCCCTTGCGGGTTTAGCCTCACAGAGTATGGCGATACTGCCTGTTACACTCTTCCCCACAGCCTCTACGAGGGAGGACAGGCTCGCCTTTAGCTTAAGCGTCTGACGATGCTTAAACGACTCTATAAAGACGTCTTCAGGAAGCCTAAGACTGAGCCTCGCCCTCCCTGTTAACACTTTCAGTAAACCACTTGGGCCAAACCCGTGGAGGAAGGCGACTCTAGGAACTGGCGCGAGGGACAGGAGGATCGTGTGGTCTTCAGGCTGGGCAGGCTCATCCTTGCACACTATCCTTAGCCTACTCAGCCTAATCTCAGCATTCGGGGGTTTGCGAAAGGTGAGGACAACGTAGAGGAACGCTGCTATGAATCCTATTTGAGTATAGTACCTGGTGTGGAAGAGGGCTGAGAAGAATGCTGCCGTCAACCAGATGAGCAGGAAGGAGAACACTCTTTTAAAGACCCTTCTCAAACCGTTTTTAAAGTACTTTCTCGGGAACAAGAGGGACATGGTTAGGAACGCCATCGCCGCCACAGCGATCAGGCTCGTCAAGCCTCCTAGGTCTAAGCCGAGGGAGAACCCGATGGAGTCTAAAAGCCCCTTAACCAAGCTCCCTGAAACAATTACTGCGGCGAGCTTCAGGATGGTCTTGATGATGCTCATTCTCCACCACGTATAGAAGCATTGTTAAACGTGTATTTATAGCATGAGGTAAGCGAAAATTTCCGCTTACCTTTGGTAAAAAATTTACCGACGGAAGATTTATATCCACCGTTCTCAGCCAGCCCGGGGAGCAGAATTTGAGCATAATCCCCCGGGGAATCAGGCGGGTAAAGGCTGTTGCAAGCGCCGGAGGATGATGATGGCTCCATCCGGGTTTTTCGCTTACCAGCAGGTAAACGGATGTTTACCTCAGGTAAACGTCCGCCTACCATAGCGCGCGACCCTACGGGAACACTATCCGGGTTTCAAGCCTTCAGACACCCCTCTCCTTAAATCCTTAAAAGGGTTAGCCGCTTTTCTAGAGACGTTGCCAAACGAGGGCAATAAAATAGAGCTTGAGCCGGAGAAGCTCAACATGATAAAGGCTGCAGCTGAGCCTCACAGGATGAGAATACTGGTAGAACTGCTGGAGAAAGAGGAAACTATCACATCACTATCCAGGTCCCTCAGCTATTCCAAACAGCTCTTAATCCACCACCTGGAGGTTCTTGAGAAGAACAGGCTCGTGTCTAAGAGAAGGGTTGGGAACGCTGAGGTCTATAGTATTAGTGAAGCCGCTAGGATTATAGTTTCAGAAGTCTTGCAAACGCATTCAAGAATCAGGGAGGCGGAGGGCCCTGGGGTAACCGTGGGCGCTGAGACGCGCATGGTTTCAGCGCCGGCTCTGGGAAAGCCAGCATCCCCTTTGAAACTCATACCCCTAATCACCGGAGTATCCGTAGCGCTATTCGCATCCGTCAGAGGGATCCTGGAGGGGCAGCCGCTCTGGATCCTCAGCGGAGCCCTAGTCGGCATCTGTCTCTACGCAATCGTTTCAAAGCTCATCCGGTATGCAGTAACCTAGCTACGGGTAATTAGGCGAGGAGCGGGTTGACAAGCACGCGCTCCCTTCAGGCCGCATCAAGCCGCGCTACATTCGTTGGAACACCGGTGTTAAAACGCTTGGAACAAGAGGGTTTCGAAGCGTTTGAGGAACCTTCGAGGATAATCATGCTGGTCAACTTTTTAAACATGCTTACACTCCGGTAAACCATGCGTCTGCTCGACGAGAAGAACCTGGAGAAGATCGGCATTATTGCAAGCGACTCCAGCGAAACCAGGGCTAGGCTACTCTTAGAGGAGGAGAAGGAGCTTAAGGTTAGGGCTGAGGAGATTGTTGTGATCGAGACGCCCGTGGGGGAGGTGCTCGGGGTTCTTAGAAGCGGGAGCGGGGTTAACGAGGCTCTTAGGGCTAACGCCTACAGGCCGAGCGTCGCGTACGCTAAGAGGGGGGGAGTGCCTTCAGGAGCCAGGGAGATATATACTTTCGAAATAATGGTGATAGGGGTGGTGACGGAGAACGGGGTTGAGCAGAACCGGATGATAATACCGCCTAGAAGCAGCGTCTACGTTTTCAAGAAGGGGGCTTCCAATCCTCTCGAGTACGTTGCTGGGGGCAAGCCGGTTGTTTGGAAAGCCTGCCTGGAGGGGCATGAGGATTGGAAAATACCTTTCGACAGCTCCTTCCTCCCGTACCATATCGGGGTCTTCGGAGCGACTGGAAGCGGGAAATCGTGGCTCACCAGGTTTGTGCTGGTTCCAGTCATACTGGAATCCGGTTTCAAGGTGCTGATACTCGACTGGAGCGGCGAGGACTATGCTCCACACTATAAGGATAAGGCGGTTCCAATATCTTCTCTCAGGCTTGACGAGGAAGCCGTCGTCAGATACGTTCTGGAGAAGGCGGAGCACTTCGGCTACACTGGTCAGGCTAGGGACTCTAACCCGGTTAGGGAGGCTCTGGAGGACTATGTTTCGAGAAGATGGGAGGAGGTGCGTCAGAAATCCTCTGAAGAAATGTTTCTAGACATGAGGAACCAATTGGAAAACTGGATTAGACAGTCTCAGATGAGGGAGGACTATAAGAGGACTTCTCTGCGTCGACTAGAGTATGGTTTCAAGAAGCTTAGGCCGATTGACCTGGAGGCTGTCAGAGGCTCGTTAAGCATAGAGGATCTCGTGGAGGACTTGAGAAGAGAGGAGAAGGGGCTTAGGGTTGTAGACATGAGCCTAGTGGGGAGTGACGAGAAGCTTTCCTTCTTCAACTCTCTCGCAAGGTTTCTAGAGGAGGGTATGGAGCTCGGGGAGTCCCTCGGGCTTGCGCTCGTCATAGATGAGGGGCCGCAGTACGCCCCCTGGGAGCCTAGGGGGATACAGTACGAGTCTACTGAACACATTAAGAACCTTTGCGCCCTAGGTAGGAAACACAGGCTTTGCATCGTCTTAATATCTCAAGGAATAGCTGGAGACATAGGTATTAACGCCGCCGTTAGGAGAAACCTTAACACCCAGTTTTTCGGAGCCCTCCACCCGCTTGACATGCAGGAGGCTGACAACTGGCTTAAACCCTACGGGATTCAGAGGGAGTATCTTCTCTCGCTGAAGCCTGGACAATTCTACTTCGTCGGTAAGTCAAACCCGTCGCCAATACCTCTCTTAATATCCTTCAAGCCGGGGAGCTGACGCCATGGCTTCTGAAACCGCGTGGAGCAAGCTTCCCATAGACCTGCAGGAACAGTTTTACCAGAAGGCTGAAGACGAGGCCCGGCGGCTAGTGGGGGTAATATGGGATTTCAGGCTCCTCATGGATTCTGTGAAACACAGGATAGCTCCCTACGTGCGAAAGTTGAGTTTCGGGCCTTTGAGGGAAACATCCATAGCTGCGGTCGACGGCTCCTTCTCCCCGAGGCCTGCTGAGACTATCGGCGCAAAATTCTCCGTTTACGCTGCAGGATTCATCATGGTTAAGGGTAAAAACATTGTTGAAGAGGGCTATCTTCCTGGAAACATGGGTGAAAGCCAAGCCTACAGTAGAGAGCTTTTCAACATTATTCTCAGCGTTAAGGAAACCCTTCTCGAGAGAACGGCTGCTCTGAAAGCTCTTGAGAGAAACCCGGATCTGCTTCTCCTAGACGGGAGCTTCCTCAGCTTCGCGTACCCTCTCTTCAGGATCGCCAGGGTTGCGAGGAGCCTCCCTGTTCCCGAGGAAGCCAGGAGGGAGGTCTTTGAAACCACCGGGGAAATATTGAAAAAGACCAGTGTTCTCCTGGACTCTGGAAGATGCGCTGGAATCGTTAAGAGGGGTAGGAGCAGGGCTATAGGCGGCTGGCTGTCTGTTAAAGACGGTGTGAGAAGCCCTTTAGTAAACCATCTGGATAAGCAGATACTGCATAATTTGATGAGCCCGCCTGCAGTCCTGGATTATAAGGAGCTCCTGGGGAAAGCTGGGCTTCAAAGGGTTTATAGCAGGGTTAGCGAGCTCCTGATTCGAGAGAAACACCGGGATCCTAGGGATGCTTTTGAAGAAGCTGGCGAATGGGCTGTGGAAAGGCTGGCGAAGGCTCTGGGCGTACCCGAGCATTATGCTGACATGCTTCAATCCAGGCTTAACAGGCTTCAAGTCAAGGTGAGCGGGGAGAACCCGCCTTTCGAGCTGGAAGTTCCACTCGGCTCCGAGAAGTACGTGATGGAGACGCTTTTCTCAAGCATTGAAAACTTCAACATGGCGACGGGGCTGCCTCTCGCGATAGACCTGATTGACGAGAACATTACGCTCCCCGTCGAGTTCACGAGAGAATTCGTGAGGGAGGTTGAGGCGAGGATCGTAAACTCCTATACTGGTGATTTAAACGAGATTAAGGAATTCTTTGCAAACATGAACCCGCAGAAGGAGCTGTAATCTCTATAGGGATCATCTTTTTATCCTGGCTAGGGTTTTTAAAGAGCCGGGTTGGGAATGGAGCAGCTCATTCTCGCACACGGGGATTGCGACGGGGTTTGCGCGGCTTCAATAGTTATGGCCGCCAGGAAGGATGCTAAAGTAGTGTTCACAAACCCCGCCGGCCTTCTTTCAGAGCTCAGGTCTATCGAAGCCGGAAGCATCACGATACTGGATGTAGCGTTAACATCGAAACATAAGGATGAGATAGCCTTAGAGCTTAAGAGGCTTGGCTCTGGATTCGAGGTTGTCTACCTGGATCACCACCCGCTTCCCCAAGGGTTAAGCATGAGCAGGCTGCCTGTTAAGACGCTTAGAGGGATTAGGGGCGCGTGCGCCTCTGAGCTCGCCTACACTTATTTCAAGGATTATCTGGAGCCTGAGATGAGCAGGGTTGCGGTCTACGGTGCGATAGGAGACTACAGTGATAACACGCCTGGAGTTAGGAGGATGCTGGAGAAATGGGATAAGAGGGAGCTCTACTTGGAGGCTGGGATCCTGGTCGCTGCGCTGGAGGGGGTTAGGAAGAGGGATTTCGATTTCAAGAGGAGCCTCGTAAACTATCTTTCTGAAAACAGGCTTCCAAGCGCTGATAGAAACCTTGTTGAGACTGCTCTACGAGAGTCTGAGAGGGATGAGGAGATGCGCCGCGTGGTGAAGAGCCTGGTTAAGACCCGTGGGAAAGTATCCTACGTTGCGAACGTGGAATGGTCGCTCGGGAAGGCTGCGACCTACGCTAGGGCTTACGGCAACACGATAGTCGGGGTCGCGGCTGATGAACAGGGTGAAACCATTGATCTAAGCCTTAGGTCCGTGGGCTTGAGGAGCCTACACAGGGTCGCGTCGGACGTCGCCGAGATGCTCGGGGGTATCGGCGGCGGACATGCTAACGCGGCTGGAGCAAGGATTCCACGCGGGAAGCTCTTGGAATTCGTAGAGATGCTTGACGAAAGGCTTGAAGCCTACTAGCCCACCTGCTCCCGCAATCCGTTTTCCATAAGCCGCTTGGCTAAAAGTTATATTTCTGAGGCCAGCGTAATACTGGGAGAATGAACAGGATAGTGTTGCTCCCGGTTATGGTTGCACTGCTGGTTTACGCCTCCACCCCCTGGTTAACCGTTTACACTTCAGCCGGCGGACCACAGTCTACAAGGGTCTTCCACCCTTTAAAGGATGCTGTGGTCTACGAGGATGATCCTGACCGTAACTTCGGCTTAAACTGGGAAATAGGGGTTAATTACATGGAGGGTTTCCGAGACCGTTCCTTCATAATGTTCGATTTAAGCAGCATACCTCCAGGCTCCATTATTGTCTCAGCCGTTCTAAACGTATACATGTATGCTCCCCCGGGTTTAAACAGGAGCCTAGCATGCTACCAGGTTACTGAAGGAGACTGGGGTGAGAACAGTATTACTTGGAGGAACCAGCCGGGTGCAAGCCTGTTCGTAGCGTCTGTTTCAACAGGCGATAAGCCGAAGTGGCTTAAGCTCGACGTTAAGAGCTCCCTAGCGGAATTCGCCTCCGGAAGCCGCGCTGGCTACGAGCCCAACTTCGGCTGGATGCTGAGGGATTACGCTGAGGGCCCGGGCTCATCCAGCTACCCGTTCTGGATGTGTTCCAAGGAGCATGAGGATTCGAGCAAGCACCCGTATCTTGAAGTCAAATACTCTCCTCCCCGTCTCGACCTGGTTCCATCAGGGGACTCGATGCAGGCTGGAGGCTGGATTAGGATGAGGATCTACAGGGAGACTGAGACGGGTGAAAGGATTACGCGCGGCCAGCTCAGGGTTAGGCTGGATTCAAACTCAAACTCGACGAGTAGAAGATTCTCCTTGACGCAGGGCGGTGACGCGATAACGGAGTTAACGATACGAGACGGGGCGACCTTCGCAGACTTCTACTATTACGAGGAGAAGGCTGGAGCATGGAGCATAAGCGTTAAGGCGGTGGACTACCCTGATTACGTTGGCGATGCTGAAACCCTCAGGGTTACGCCCGGCCCTTTAGAATGCTTCGAGTTTGAAGCAGTAGAGTCTCCGAAGCAGGTTGCGACGCCCTTCCAGATAACCATTATTGCACGCGACACTTACGGGAACGTTAAGACCGATTACACCGGGGTGAATACTCTTTCAGACACGACTAGCACGATCAGCCCGAATAAAACCGGTGTCTTCGTAAACGGGAAGTGGTCCGGCTCCGTAACCATAGGCAGGATAGGTAGAAACATAAGGATAATGACTACTGGCCTGGGTAAAACCGGTGGGAGCAACGTTTTCAACGTTACAGCAGGTCCTCCCGCGAAGCTCGTGATCGAGCCCCGCGGCTTCAAGATGGCGGCTGGAGTAGTGTTTTCAAACCTAAGCTTGTCGCTGAGGGATGTTAACGATTTTGAAGCAACCAACTCTTTAAACGTGACCGTGAGACTTTCAACATCCTCCCGGGAGGGGGAGTTCAGGCTCTCCGGGACAACGGTAAGCATAACCAGCGTCACGATCCCCGCGGGCTCAAGCACCGTTAAAATAGACTATTACGACACTATGGTTGGAAACCATACTTTAACAGCCTCCGCCCTGGGCTTCACGTCTACAGCTGCTTTCACCGTGCTTGTCGACACAGCGCCGCCGGTTACGGTGATCATGGTTGGAGAGCCGAAGCATGAGGCCAACGGGACTATTTACGTATCCGGTTCGACGCCCCTAGTCTTCTCGGCGGAGGATGATTTAAGCGGGGTTGAAAACATATTTTACAGGGTTGACGAGAACACTTGGGTGGCTTACAATGCTGCTTTCAACCTTTCACCCTACCCTGAAGGCGCGCGTGAAATAAGATACTACAGCGTTGACAGGGCTGGCAACACTGGGGCTGAGGAGAGATTTAGACTCTTCCTGGATAAGTCTCCTCCAGGGATTATAGACGCTTCCCCTTCAGGAAGATTCTTTTCAAGCTCTAAAACAGTCTTTCTAATAGTTAAGGCAGCTGATTCATCAGGGGTCAGGGAGGTTGAGCTCACTGTGGACGGTGTTGCACGTGGCTCAATGGTTAGAAACGGTGACAGGTATATTAATACTGTGAGCTTAAGCGAGGGAGGCCACAGCTGGAGCATCAGGGTGTCTGACAACGTGAACAATTCGGAAGTTTACAGCTACTTGTTCACGCTTATCCTCGACACTAGGCCCCCGGTGGTCACGGGTCTCTCAGGACCCTCTAACCCTGTTTTCGGGGAGGCGGCGACAGTAGCCTGCACGGTTTTCGACGAGCCTTCGGGCGTTAGAGACGTCTACCTCTGCTACTCCACGGATAAGGGCTCCTCCTGGGTGAGGACAGTGATGAGTCTTCAAGAAGGCCTCTACAAGGGTTCAATACCATCTCAATTCTTCTTCACGGAGGTTCAATACTATGTTGAGGCTGTTGACAACGCTGGCAACAGGTTTCAGACTGGCGTCTCAACCTACACCGTTGGCATACCGATATGGCTCTACCTGTTGGCCTTATCCCTAGTAGCCTTAACGGTAGCCGTATTCCTGCTCAGGAGGATTCTTGCGGGAAGAAGGCCTCCACGGCTGACGTACACTTCCTCCGGGACAGTGGTGCAGTGAACCAGGATGCTGAAGCCATGTTTCAACACGGCTCTCGCCACGACCAGTGGCGCTTGGAAAGCGGCGGTTGAAAAACAGCCCAGCCTCTAGCAGGGTTGTGGAGAAAAATCTCGAGTATTCCTCTAAAGGAGGTTTTTTATAAGCTCTTTCTCCGTCACTATCCCAACCATTCTGCCTCCCTTTACGACAACGATTCTCCTTATCTCCTTTTCCTTCATCAAAGTCACCGCTTTAAGGATGGACGCGTCCGGGTCGATTGTGACGAGAGGCCTACTCATTATCTCTCTGCAGGCGACCCTCTTAGGGTCTTTACCCTCTATCAGAACCCTCTTGATCAAGTCCCTCTCCGTCACTATTCCCTCGGGCCTTCCCCCGGACTCGACCACGACAGCCCCTACTCCGTGGCTCATCATCCTGCTTGCCGCCTCGAAAACCGAATCCGTCGGGAGAACGCTGACGACAGGAGAAGACATGACGTCCCTGACTTTTTTCTCCTCTTTCTCCGAGGACAAACATCCTCCCCCCAGTATTTACTACCCCGCCTGGGTTAATAACCTTTTAGTTGAAACCCTCGTATTCAGCGGAGACGCTTCAAACGGTTTTCGAAAGCATCAGTCAGGTTTTTATACATGAGGATAGCTTCCCCCTGAAGGTTTGAAAGGCCCTAAGATAGCTTTCATCGGAGCTGGAAGCGTTGTTTTCGCGAGAACCCTTGTCTCAGACATTCTCTCCTACCCGGCGCTCAGAGAGTCGGAACTATGCCTGATGGATATTGATGCGGAGAGGCTTAAGATGATAACTGGGCTCGCGAAAACAATGACTTCGAAGCATGCTCCAAGCGTGAGGGTTTGCAGCACGCTCAACCGGAGGGAGGCTCTAGACGGCGCTGACTACGTTATAATCATGATACAGGTAGGCGGGTTGAAAGCTTTTGAGAAGGATGTCTACATCCCTCTTAAACACGGTGTTAACCAGGAGGTTGGGGACACGCTTGGACCAGGCGGTGTTTTCAGAGGCCTGAGGACAGTGCCTGTTTTAATCGACATATGCAGGGACATGGAGGACCTGTGTCCGGATGCTCTGCTGGTAAACTACGCGAACCCGATGGCGATAAACTGCTGGGCTATGAACAGGGCGACGAGAATAAGGAACGTTGGGCTTTGCCACAGTGTTCAGGGGACTGCTATGCAGCTTTCGAGCTACATCGGGGTTCCCTACGAGGAGGTTTACTACTGGGTGGCTGGAATCAATCATCAAGCGTTCTTCCTAGAGTTCAAGCACCGTGGGAAAGATGCTTACCCAATGCTTTGGGAGGCTATGGGGAAACCGGATGTCTACGAGAAGGATAAGGTTAGGTTTGAAATGATGAAGGCCCTAGGGTATTTCATAACGGAGTCAAGCCACCATCTTGGAGAATACGTTCCCTACTTCAGGGTGAGCGAGGAGAGGCGTAGGAAATACTGTGAGCCGAGATGGTTCTACTACCAGATATGTCAGGAAGCGTGGAAGCCTCACTACGAGCAGGTGAAGAGACAGGTCTCCGGCGAGGAGCCGGTTGAAGTAAAGCGTTCCCACGAGTACGGGGTTATGATAATCGACTCGATGGAAACAGGGGAACCACGCAGGATAAACGGTAATGTTGAAAACACCGGCATAATTACGAACCTGCCCCAAGGGTGTTGCGTGGAGGTGCCTTGCTTCGTCGACGAGGGTGGGCTGCATCCCTGCCATGTGGGCGACCTCCCGCCGCAGTGCGCCGCGTTGAACAGGACTAACATAAACGTTCAAGAATTAGCGGTTAAGGCTGCTCTGGAGGCTGACAGGGAGCTGGCTTACCAGGCAGTCCTGTTCGACCCGTTGACGGCCGCGGTTCTGACGCCTGAAGACATTAGGAAAATGGTTAACGAGATGTTTGAGGCTGAGAGGGAGTGGCTTCCACAATTCTTCGAGTAAACGTTTAAAGCTTCTCTAAAACGAAGATGTGGGGGTGAAGCCCGCCTGTTTCAACAACTCTTTCATGCGGTATCTTAAACCTCCTAGTCTTGAAAACAATGCTCCGGAAAGCCGTTGCCTTAAGGCTTATCAACACGATTCTGCCTTCAGCCTTAACTATTTTTGAAGCCGAGTTCAGGAAGCTGAAATAGGTTTCCCTAAGGTTCTTCTCCCTCCCCATTCGAACACCGTAGGGAGGGTTCGTCACCACCCTGTCTACGCTTGAATCATAGAATTCTTCAAGCCTCCGGGCGTCTGCGATCCTGAACGAAACGTGTTTCCCAACACCCGCTGCCTCCGCGTTTCTCCTCGCCCCCTCTAGAAACCTGCTGTTAATGTCGCTGGCGAAAATCTTTACCCTGCCATCCCAGATCTGAGCCGCCTCTATTGGGATTGTGCCGCCGCCGCAGAAAGGGTCAAGCAGAACATCCCCCTCCCTAACCCCAGCTATCCTCAGCATTCCGTAGGCTAGGGGCGCCTTGATGGCGGCAGGATGGTTGAACGGTCTCTCAAACCTCTTGTGTAAAGACTCCCGCGTCAGCTGAACCCCGACGTAACACTTGCTCCCTATCACGTTGCAGACGATGTTCACGTCGAAACTCTTTAAACTAACCTTTTTACCATACTTGTCAACTATGGCTTGCCCCGCGTACTTCTGAACCTGGAGGGAGGTGAAAGCATGCCCGCCTATTCTCCGACACGTAACCCTGAAGGTTTCAGCGTTCTCCAAATCATCTATTTCAATGCTCTTCAGCCCGTTGTAAACGTCAACCAGGCCTTCCTCACCAGTCCTTATTTCGAAAACGGATACGTGCTTCACAGCGTGATATATTGAGCGTAGGGAGAAAACCCTGTTAAGCTTCTCCTCGCCTACCTCGACGCTAACCCTGCCTGGGAGACTGTGGAACCTTGACGCCACCACTCCTAAAACCTCTTCAACCTCTTTCTCAACGATGTCCTCAATACCCGGGTTTGTAGTAAGCAGAATAATCAACACCAGCATCATTAACCCTGCCCATCGCCTTAAAAAGCTTTATTCTGTAGAAGCTTGTTTCCCAGCTGTTGAAACAACCATCGTTAAAAAGCTAGACTTGCATGCCGATTCTCTCAGCGAGTTTAAACGCGTCGTGGAACCTGGACGGGCCCCTGAGAGACTCCTCAGCTATGTGGAACACGTCTATCCTAGACTCTTTTACAAGGATGCGCCATCCTGAGGGCTCAGCCTTCTCCCATTTACCGCCGAGGCTCCTTACGAGCACCTCCCCAAGGTAGCTGCCGGTCATGAGCACGAGCCTCAGCAGAATCGTGCTATACGTGTTTTCCTCATCCTCCATGTCCACATCCCTGAAAAGCTCCTTCGGCCAGTAGGCGTCAATAACCCTGTCCAGCTCAACCAGCGAGTCCGGAGTATAGTCTATCGGCTTAAGCTCCATGCTGTAGAACCATTCAACGCATTCAGCGGAGCAGTGTCTGAAGAAGGCTGGCCCAGCCTCAGCAACCCTGCTGTCGTCAGCCACTATCTCCCCGTCCCCGCCACGCTTATAGAAGGTGATGTCCAGCTCCTCCTTCTTAGAAGCCTCAGCCCACTGTTCAAGATACTTGTCCACCATCTCCCAGTCTGTCTCCTCAGAGTCGAGGCCGCAGTCTTCGAAAAGCTGAAGCTTCAAGTATTCAGCGGTGAACAGAGCATCCTTATTCTCATACCGTGTCCTCAGGTTGCTGATTATCTCGCTTATTTTCGCAAGCCTATCCTTGTCAAGCTTGGAGTCAAGCAGCCTTTTAGCCATCGCGAAAATAGAGCGGAACATGAATGCTTTTTCACCAGCGTCCGACGCCTCCTCCATCGAGTCGTTAATCCAGCCGTAGAAAACCATTGCAAACCTGATCCTATCCTCGTCACCCGATTCCATCATTCTCGTGAAAAACTCCTTATACTCTCTAAATATTCCTGATAAAACCGGTTTATCCTCCTTTCCCTCACTCATTAACTATGAGGGGTGGCTTAAGCTTAAAAACATTCTGCAAGCCTCTTCTAAGAGGATACTTTAAGCCTGGCAACCTGCTGCGCAACCTGGCGCCGAGCCTGCAGCCTCGCAATCTCCTCCACCAGAGTCCTCTCCTTCTTGCACAACAGCGTGTAGGCATCCTGCCCTATGGCAACATCCTTCTTCTCCCTTATTTTCTTAAGCTCGGCCTTCAGGTACCTGAGCAGCTCCTCCTCACTCTCACCCCAGCTCAACCGGGAAACACCTCCGTAAAAGCGAGGGGCCTGAGGCTAGGCGGACAAACGACACTCATGCTTCCTTCGACACTCCTAGGTGTCACTCTCAGCCCCTCCCCCCACCCCTCTGAAACCATTAAGCCCGGTCGAAATATTTAAGCTTTATCCCTTGTTTAAAAACCCTTAAACCCTTTTAAACTGAAATAAACCGATTTAAACCGTTTTAAACCGTTTTAAAGAACAGCCCTAGCGTCGGCGCCGCCCTAGGCTTGAGCAAGAGTTTAAACACCGCTGGAAAACACTGTGTTCACGAAAATTTTTTAATATAGTGTTGACAGCGCCAGCAGGATTAAGCCGTAGGCAGCAAGCACCAGCGCCACCTCCCACGCTTTCTCAGGATAATCCTTTTTGAAAAAGAGCTTAACCGGCGTCCTAAGCATTCTCCCAACCGGCCTGGTTAAGGGAATCATGAAGGGGGTTTTAGACCGGTACTCGGAATATTCAGCACCGTGCTTCCTAACCATATCCTCCTCCTCGCGTAGAGCTATTCCCACGAGGACAAGGGCCGCGGTAACCCAGAACAACGGGGGTGGGGCAAAATACCCTCCCCTGGGGGGTGTGAAAACATACTTGTCGTAAACCAGTAGGCCGTAGCTCCAAACCAGGAAGCTCAGGTACTGCGGGTGTCTAGAATACTTGTAGGCCAGCGTGTCTGCGAAACCTTTTCCCTGAAACCTTGCGTAAAACCATGTTGCGCAGCCGGTGAAAAAAAGGAGGGAGGCTGCAGCCACTATCGCCCGGAAAAGCGTTTCGTCAAGGCTCCGCCCGTCGGCTGGGCTTAAAAGTAGTCTCAACGCGTCGTAAGGCAGGTACGCTATGTCTCCAAGCTCCAGAATACTGCTTGCCGAGCTTATCTTCTCGTAGATTGAAGAACCCGGGGAAAGCTCTATGAAGGGGAGCCAAAGGATTCTTAAAAAGCCTATTCCAGCCAGGAAGAACATGACTGAAGCGTAGTAGCTGAAAGTCGGGAGGAGGAGGCTGGCTGAACCTAGGAAGCTCAGCTTGAGCCTCCCAAGTATGAATCCGAGGATAATCATGAGTAGGGTTGCCCCTAGGCAGGCATAGCCCAGTGGCCTAACCGTGTCTACGAATTTCTCAGCCTCCTCCAATTCACCCGCGCCGTAGTGCGGAGTAAACTCCATCATCAGCCTGTTCAGCAAGACGGGCAGCTCAAGCGTGGAGTAGAGCAACGCGCAGGAGAAGACTGCTGAAAGAATGGTTGAGCACAGGATCGCCCGGGTCTTACGCATTCACGATCAATACCCTAACGGCTGTTTTGAAAAACGCTTCTCCCCCCTGAGCCAGGCTCCTAGTTCCCTAAGCCTCTCAACCTGCTCCGGGTCGAGTTCACCACTCGGCAATGGTCCAACGTTTAGAAGCAGGTTTGCGCCGAGCCCGTTAACCCTCTTTAAAACCTCTATCAGCTGAGCGCTAGACTTATAGTTCTTATCATCCTTGTTATAACCCCAGCTGTTGTTAATAGTCATGCATGTTTCCAGCGGGAGGCTTGAAACACTAGCCTTGTTGAACCCTGCAGTGTTCTCACCGGGAACATCCTGCTCAAATATTTGGAAATCCTCCCCTGGGAACGGGTTGACGTGGTGATTATTCCCCACGAGGGCTGAAGGCTGGAGCGAGTGAATCATCCCGTAAAGATCTGTTAAACGCCAGTCGGCACCAGGCTTGTCCCACCACCCGTCAAACCAGAATCCTGCGACCTCGCCATAGTTCTCGCAAAGCTCCCTGACCTGCCCAATATAGTAGTCCAGATACTTCCCCCAGTCTCCACCCGGCTTCCTGCCGGCGTACTGGCCAGTTAAACCAAGGGGATAGTAGTCAGGATGGTGCCAGTCTAGCAGGGAATAGTAGAAAAACACTTTAAGCCCCTTCTTTCTAGCCGCCTCAACGAGCTCCTTCAAGACGTCTCTCCTGAAAGGCGTCTTCGTAACCTTATAGTCTGTCAGCCTAGAGTCGTACATGCAGAAGCCGTCGTGATGCTTCGTCGTGAAAGTAACGTATTTGGCGCCAGCCTCCTTGAAGACGCTAACCCATTTCTCAGCGTTGAACCCTACGGGGTTGAAAAGGCCTACAAGCTTCTCATACTCCGGTATGCTTATTTTCTCGTTCTGCATAACCCATTCCCCTCTCCCAAGGATGGAGTAGACACCCCAGTGTATGAATATGCCGAGCCTAGCTTTCCTGAACCATTCTACCGCTGCTTCCCTTCCGCTCATCGCGAATCCTATTCCTCCCCGCTTATTTAAAAACTATTGGCTGAGCCGCCTGTTGGACAGCCTGCTCTAAAGCTGGAAACGTTTTTATTTTTCAAAAGCCGGCAGAGCCTTCGATGGCGAGTGGGAAAATACTGTACTTGTCGCGTTCAGACGTTGAAAACGTGGCTCTCGACGTTAAAACCATAATCAGCCTTCTGGAGGAAGCCTTCAGGCTTAAGGGCCGGGGCCTCGTTGAAATGCCTCCTAAGCCCGGTATCCACACGAAGCCGGATGCCTTCATACACGCGATGCCGGCTTACATTCCTGGAATGGGGTCCGCCGGGATAAAATGGGTTAGCGGCTACCCGGAGAACCATGAGCATGGACTCCCCTACATAAACGGCCTAATAATATTGAACGATGTTGAAACAGGCCTGCCCTACACGGTGATGGACTGCACATGGATAACTGCCTACCGGACTGGCGCCGCAACAGCCCTTTCAGCCAAATACCTTGCTAGGCGGGACAGTGAGACCGTGGGCATACTTGCCTGCGGAGTACAGGGGCGTACAAACCTAGAGGCGTTAGCATGCCTGTTCAGAATCAGACGCGTTTACGCTTACGATATCTCTAAGAGGGCGCAGGAAAAATACGTGAGGGAAATGTCGGAGAAGCTTGGCGTCGAGATAACGGGGGTTGAAGAGCCTAGGGAGGCTGTTGCTAAGAGCGACATCGTCGTGACCTCAGGCCCCATTTTGAAGAACCCTAGGCCGACGATCGGCAGGGACTGGCTTCAGCCAGGCGGTTTTGCGAGCGCGGTGGACTTCGACAGCTACTGGAGGCCCGAGGCACTCTCCCAGTTCGACAAGATAAGCACGGATGACCATGCGCAGTTCCAATACTACAGGAGCATCGGGTATTTCCGTTCAACACCCGACCCTTACGCGGACCTTGGGGAGATTGTAAACGGGTTTAAGCCTGGGAGGGAGGGGGAGGGTGAGAGGACGATGGCCATGAACCTTGGGCTCGCGCTGGAGGACATGGCTGTGGCGCCTGAAATATACCGGAGGGCTTTGGAGAAGGGCCTGGGAACATGGCTGGAGCTGTGAGGATTGCTTAGGGTTTTCCGCCATACGGGTCATCCCGGGGATGGGCATTACGTGGTTGACGAAAACGGGAAGCCCTTCTTCTACCTTGGGGATACTGCTTGGGAGCTTTTCCACCGCCTAAGCCAGCAGGAGGCGAGCACTATCTTAGAGACAGGGCCAGTAAGAAATTCAACGTCATCCAGGCTGTTGCATTACCCGAGTTAAACGGCTTAACTGTTCCAAACAGGTATGGAGAGCTGCCTCTGAACGATAATGATCCTGAGAAGCCGAACAAAAGGTATTTCGAACACGTTGAGCTTGTCGTCGACCTGGCTAATTCGCTGGGGCTTTATGTCGGTGTCCTTCCAACCTGGGGGGACAAGGTTAATAGGAAATGGGGCGTCGGCCCGGAGATATTCACTCCTAGAAACGCGTACGCGTACGGCGAATTCCTAGCTAGAAGGCTGAGGGATAAGATGGTTATTTGGATCCTCGGGGGAGACAGGCCTTGTGAAAACGAGACTCATTACGCTGTCTGGCGGTCAATGGCGGAAGGATTGAGAAAAGGAGACGGCGGTAAGCATTTAATAACTTATCATCCGATGGGCGGAATGTCCTCGTCAACATTCTTCCACAACGAGCCTTGGCTGGATTTCAACATGGCTCAATCCGGACACTCGGCACGAAACATCCCGAACTACGAGATGGTTGAGCACGACTACAGTCTTAAGCCGTCTAAGCCGTGTCTAGACGGGGAGGCTCGCTACGAGGACCACCCTATCAACTGGAAGCCCGAGAACGGTTGGTTCGACGACCATGATGCTCGTCAAGCAGCATACTGGAGCGTGTTCGCCGGTGCTTTCGGGCATGCTTACGGCTGCCACGACGTCTGGCAGTTTTACGAGGAGGGCTGTGAACCGGTAAGCCACGCTAGAACACCTTGGAGAAACGCTTTGAGCCTTCCAGGAGCGTTTCAAATGCAGTATTTAAAGAACCTTTTAGAATCGTTCCCGATGCTGGTGCGCATACCCGACCAGCTGATAATTCTGAATGACGCCGGCGGGGGTGCTGAGCATGCTCAGGCTACGCGTGGAGCAGACGGCAGCTACGCACTCGTATACATTCCCACGGGCAGGGAGGTTTCCATAGCTTTAAACAGGGTTTTTAAAAACGGGGTGGCTGCCTACTGGTATAACCCTAGGACAGGCCGGTCTGAAGCCTTAGGGGAGCTGGATAACTCGGAGAAGGCTTTCAAGCCTCCTTCAAAAGGGCCGAAGGAAGACTGGGTTCTCGTCCTGATCAGCAGGGATGCGGAGCGTGAAACACTGTTCCCCCTAGGTTAAGCTTCCTCCGGGTTTACCCGGTTTAAACATTTTTATTTTTCAGAGTCGCCTAGGTATCAGGATTGCGATCAGGAGCCGTCCTGTCTGAGGAAGAGCTGAGGAGAATGCTAAGCTATTATTCGCGCGCGATCTACAACGCTAGGCTGGCTACTGGCCCGGGTGGAACGTTAAGCGCCAGGCTGAGCCGTGGCACCACGATATTCGTTAAGCCGAGCGGCTTCAACCTTGGGGAGCTTAAGCCCGGGGACTTCGTGGAGGTGGATTTGAAGACGCTTAGAGTGGTGAAGGGGGTTTTAAAACCATCTATGGAGGTCGGGGTTCTAGCCAGCTGCCACTCAGCCAGGGATGATGTTAACGCCGTCATACATGCTCACCCTCCTTTCTGCATAGCCCTGACAACGGTGGGGCTTGACCTGAATACTCCCCTCTACCCTGACCACGCGGTTTTCCTGGAGAAGGTTGCAAGCCTGCCTTTCTACCCGCCGGGCTCACAGGAGCTTGCTGAAGCAGCCGGGGAGGCTGCGAGGACGCATGACTGCATGCTTTTGAAGAACCATGGCGTCATTACTCTCGGCTCTTCTCTGAGAGAAGCATACTACAGGCTGGAGATAATGGAGGAGAGCGCTAAGATAGTCGTTTACTCCTCGATTCTGGCTCAGCTTAAGCAGGGCGGGAAGCCTGAATCCCTTTCAGCCGAGCAGGCTGAAGCAATCCGGAGGCTTCAGGCAGAAGCCTATAGGAGGAGCCTGGCTAAAAACTGGTAGCGGCGTCTAGGCCTCAAGCTTCTTAAGCTGCTTGAAATCCTCTCCGAGAGCCTCGTAGAGGCTCCTGTAGACCCTGTAGAGCTGCCCGTATTTCGAAGCCGCCTCCTGAACAGGCTTAATCGTCTCTCCGCCAGTCAACCACTCGTTTACAACCTCGTATCCCTTAAGAACCCGGGTTCCCACTCCTGCGAGCAGAGCGTCGCCGTATGGTGCTCCAATGCTGGCAGCCAAGTACTCCACATTCCTGTTTAAAACATCCGTTATTATTCTCCTCCACACTCTTGACCTTGCCCCCCCGTTGACGAGTATCGCCCTCTTAAGAGGTATACCCGCCTCCACAGCCGTCTCAACGCAGTACCTTATAGCGTAGGCAATCCCCTCTAGAATAGACCTGAACATGTGGGCCTTAGTATGGTTGAGCGTTAAGCCGAAGAAAACTCCTCTAACATACTCGTCCCACCAGGGGGCTCTCTCGCCAACCATCATGTGGGGCATGAATATTAATCCGTCTGAGCCAGCCGGCACCCTTTCAGCCTCCATGTCCAGGATGCTGTAGGCGCTTAAACCAGTCTCCCTGGCAAGCATGCTTTCAACACTCCCAAGATTATCCCTGAACCACCTGATCGCGTAGCCCGCGGTTATGATTCCCGCGAAAGAATAGAACTTCCTGTCGTCATACGCAACGTGGGAATAGTTTATCAGCTTCGGGGAGAACCTGGGCTCATCCTGGATGAAACCGTTGCACACGGATGTTCCAAGCATCATCGCAAGATCCCCGTCGCCAAGAGCCCCTACTCCCAGCGCGGACATCGGCGCGTCTATGCCTCCGGCGCAGACAGGCGTGCCCTTTGCGAGGCCGCTTAGCTCAGCACCCTCTGAAGAAACCTCGCCGACAACATCCTTAGACATGCTTATCTTCTCCGGGAAAAAGCCCCTAGGTATGCCCAGGTCGCTCATCAATTCTTC
>Ga0315298_1002324_pt1 | contig 32470 bp, 28 predicted proteins | sample WHS_1_MG_FD_203077 | JGI IMG/M metagenome (GOLD analysis project Ga0315298, IMG submission 203077) | Extremophilic microbial mat communities from Washburn Hot Springs, YNP, Wyoming, USA - WHS_1_MG | ecosystem: Environmental > Aquatic > Thermal springs > Hot (42-90C) | place: USA: Wyoming... | reverse complement strand
GCGGAGCTGCTTACTGCGGTTTGTTTTTGCATTTTGCGTCTCATGTACACGGCAAACCGCGGTCCGCTGGTGGTTGGACCCCGCTGGCCCACGGCCCGGACGGCTCATCCGCCGCATTGCCACCATCGATCGGCGCACCGTCACGGCGTGCCTTTATCCACGGGCTGCTAAACCTTCCCGCCGTCCCATCCGATACATCCCCTAGGCTCACGCCCTCCGCCCGAACGCGGCGCGTGCTGCCCGGAGTTTCATGAAAGGAGCGCACATGCAAACCGGAACTGTGGAACTGAACCCAGCAGCGCAAACCGAGAAGTCCGATCACCGCGCAGGAAAGTACCTGGCCTTTCAACTGGGGCAGGAAGAGTTCGCCATCCAGGTCCTTAAAGTAAGGGAAATCATGGGGGTCCAGGAGATCACCGCCGTGCCCCAGACCCCGCACTACGTCAAAGGAGTAATCAACCTGCGGGGCAAGGTGATCCCCGTCGTGGACCTGCGCCTGAAGTTTGGCCTCCCCGAGGCCGCTTACACGCAGCGCACCTGCATCATCGTCGTGCAGGTCACCCACGGATCCGGCAATATGCTCATGGGCATCGTCGTGGACGGCGTCTCCGAAGTCCTCACCCTTACGGCAGCCGACATTGAAGACACTCCGGACTTCGGTCACGGCATCACCGTCCCTTATCTGCTGGGAATGGCCAAGACCAAGGAAGGGGTCAAGATCCTGCTGGACATCGATCAGGTCCTGTCCACGCAGGAAGTCCACAAACTGGAAGCGGTGTTGCAGAAAGCGGAATCCTGACCAGGTCCTCGTCCCGAATAGACCACTATGGCCAAACGAAGCAGACCGGACTCCGCGGAGAAGCTCCGCGCCCACCTGGAAACCCTGGCCATGCAGGCCGTCCTGGCGGAGGACCTGGACCAGTCGCTGCGCGTACTCAAGCAGGTCGAAAGCGAGGCGGCTCGCGCGGGCCATCCGCGCCTGGCGCAGGAGGCCTCTTCGCTCTTGGCCCAGCTCTCGCAAGCCGCCGCCGCAAGCCCGGGCGGGTCGCCTTCGCCCTGGGAGTTCATCGGTGAAGGCGTGCTGCGGTTACAGCATGCCTTGGAGGAGGCCAACCAAGGCTCCGCCGTCGCGCCTGCGGGCGGGCCATCCCCGGCGCCGCCCGAACCGGAACCGTCCGCCGGCGAAAGCCAGCCGCTGGCGCGGGACCCGGAGCTCGTCCGCGATTTCGTGGTTGAGTCGCGCGAGCATCTGGCCAACATTGAATCCAGCCTCCTGGCGCTGGAGCAGGATCCAGCCAACGCCGAGTCCCTGCACGCGGCCTTCCGCGGGTTTCACACCATTAAAGGGTTGGCCGGCTTCTTGGAGTTCGCTGCGATTCAGGAGGTGGCCCACGAGGTGGAAACTCTGCTCGATCTGGCCCGCAACCAGCAGCTGAGCGTCACCCCGGAGCGGATCGACGTCGTTCTCAAAGCGGCCGACTACTTGAAAGCGGCCATAAATCAGGTCGATGCCTCCTTGGACGGCCGTCCGCTGGAATCCTTTGCCGATAACCGCAACCTGCTGTGGATGCTGCGCATGGCGGCCGCCGCCTCCGGCGACGAAAGCCAAGCCTCCGCGGAGGCCGCGCAATCCGGACGGGCCAGTCCTCAGGTCTCCGGCCCCTCCGCCTCAGCCGCCCTGGCTGGCTCAGCGGAAAACCGCGCCATTAAGGTGGATACCGAGAAGCTGGATCACTTGGTGGACATGGTGGGCGAGATGGTGATCGCCCAATCCATGCTCCGCCACGACCCAGACCTGGCCCTCAACCGCAGCCCGCGCCTCCAGCGCACGTTGTCTCTGCTGAGCGGCATCACCAGCGACGTCCAAAAGACCGCCATGGGCCTGCGCATGGTCACCATCGGCACCCTGTTCCGCCGCATGGGACGCCTGGTCCGCGATCTGGCCCGCAAAACCGGCAAGCAAGTGGAGCTGGTCACCGCCGGCGAGGAGACGGAACTGGACCGGCAGATCGTCGAAGAACTCGCCGATCCCATCATGCACATGCTCCGCAACTCGATTGACCACGGCATCGAGTCGCCCGAGGAGCGCGCGGCGGCGGGCAAGGATCCGTGCGGCCGCATCACCCTGGCCGCCCATCACCAATCCGGCCAGATCGTGATTCAAATTTCCGACGACGGTCGCGGCCTCAACCGGGAAAAAATCCTTCAGCGCGGCCGCGAGCGGGGCTTGGTGCCTCCGGGAGTGACGCCCTCGGAGGCGGAGCTGTACAACCTGATCTTCGAGCCCGGCTTTTCCACCGCCGAGCGCGTCACCGAAGTTTCGGGCCGCGGGGTCGGCATGGACGTGGTTAAGAAAAACATCGTGCGCATGCGCGGCAAGGTGGAGGTCGCCTCGCAGCCGGGACAGGGGACTACGTTCACCTTAAAGCTGCCTTTAACGCTGGCCATCATTGACGGGCTGGTGGTCGGCGTGGGCGCCCAGCGCTATATCATCCCCATCTACTCCGTTGTCGAGATGTTGTGTCCCAGCCGGGATTCGGTCACCACCGCCCCCGAGCAGGGCGAGATGGTGCTGGTGCGGGGCAGCCTGCTGCCGGTGATCCGCCTGAACGAGCGCTTCGGCGTCGAAGCCCGGGCCCGGCACCCCTCCGAAGGCTTGCTGGTTGTGGCCGAGCAGGAGGGCAAGCGCTTTTCGGTTCTGGTGGATGAGTTTATCGGCAAACAGGAAGTGGTGATCAAGAGCCTGGGCCCAATGTTCCGCCACGTGCGCGGGATCGCCGGCGGCGCCATCCTGGGCGACGGCCGGGTGGGGCTCATTCTGGATCTCGAAGCCATCTTCGCCTGGAAAGGAGAGGCGTGAACCCGGCCCTGGATCTGTTAGAGGCTGCCGAAGGCGGGCTGACGCTGAGCGCGGCCGAGTTCGAGCTCATTCGGAATCTGGCCCGCGAGCGCTTCGGCCTGGATCTGCGTCAGGGCAAGGAAGAACTGGTCAAGGCCCGGTTGGGGAGACTCATCCGGCAGGGGCGTTTCCCCTCGTTCCGCAGCTACTACGAATACGTCGTCTCGGACCGCACCGGCGAGGCGCTGGTCAGCATGATCGACGCGCTGACCACCAACTACACCTCCTTCCGCCGTGAGCCCGCCCACTTCGAGTTCCTGGTCCAGCACCTGCTGCCGGCCTGGCGCGACCGCCGGAGTCTGCGGATCTGGAGTGCCGCTTGCGCCAGCGGCGAGGAGCCCTACACGCTGGCCTGCACTCTGCTGGAGCACCTGCCGCCAACCTGGAGCCTGGAGATTCACATCCTCGCCACCGACATCTCCACCCGGGCTCTGAGCGCCGCCGAACGCGGCATCTACCCGGCCGACAGGCTCCGGGATTTGCCGCCCGGCTGGCTGCCCAGATTCTTCCTGCGCGGGCATGGAAGCCATGAAGGGCTCATGAAAGTAAAGCCCGAGGTCCGGCGGCTGATCGAATTCGGCCGCCTGAATCTGATCGAACCCTTCAGCCACGCCGAACCATTCGCACTGATCTTCTGCCGCAACGTCATGATTTACTTCGACCGGCCGGTCCGCCAGATGGTGGTGGAGCGCGTAGCGTCTTGGCTGGAGCCGGGCGGATATTTATTTGTGGGGCACGCCGAGAGCCTGGCGGGCTTGAAAACGGGTCTGGAATACGTGCGCCCGGCCGTTTATCGCAAGCCCGCGCCGGGAGAGCCGCCGGCGGGGTCCCGGAAGGGGCGCCGATGAGGACGATCGTGGTGGGCGTCGCCGATTGCGCCGTGAGCAATGACCCGGACGCTGTGCTGATTACCCATGCGCTGGGTTCCTGCATCGGTCTGCTGATCCACGATCCGGTGGCGCGGGTGGGCGGTTTGCTGCACTACATGTTGCCGGAGAGCCGGCTGGACGCCGAGCGGGCCCTGCGGAACCCTTTTATGTTCGCCGACACGGGGATCCCGGAGCTGTTCCGCCGGGCTTACGCGTTGGGCGCAGTCAAAAACCGCATCGTGGTGCGCGCGGCCGGAGCCGCTCAGGTGATGGACCCCGACGGCGTATTCCAAATCGGCAAGCGCAACTCTCAGGCGCTTCGCCGGATTCTGTGGAAGGCCGGCATCCTGCTTCAGGGCGAGGAGCTGGGCGGCTTCAGCTCCCGCACGGTCCGTTTGGAGGTGGGCACGGGCCGGATGTGGTGCCGCAGCACGGGCGAGCCGGAACGGGAGATGACCGGTTCGGTCCACTTGGCGCAAGGAGTTGTGGAATGGCGTACCGTGTCCTGATCGTAGATGATTCTCCTTCAATGCGGTCGTTCATCCGCCGCGTCATCGAAATCTCGGGTTTCGACTGCGGCGTTTGCCTGGAGGCCGGAAACGGCCAGGAAGCCCTGGCGGTGCTCAACCGGGAGTGGGTAGACCTCATCCTGACCGACATCAATATGCCGGGCATGGACGGCGCTGAGTTCGTCCGCCGCTTGGAGGCCGATGATTGCCTGCGCTCCATCCCGGTTCTGGTGATTTCCACCGACAGCAGCAACGCCCGGATCCGGCACATGCTGGCTTTGGGGGTGAAGGGTTACATCGCCAAGCCCTTTACGCCCGAAGCCCTGCGCGCCGAGCTGGAGCGGCTCTTGGGGGTGCCTCATGTCTGAGACTGGTCCTGACCCGGTTCAAACCTGCTTGTGCGAGGCCGCCCGGCAGGTTCTGGAAACCATGTTCTTCCTCATTGTCGAGGAGCCGGATCCTTCCGCGCCCCCGCCCGGGTCCTCCTGGTGGCTTGAGGTGGACTTCCGCGGGGATCCCTCCGGATGCTTCTATCTGGGCCTCTCGGAAGAGGCAGCCGCCACGGCCGCCGCGAACTTTTTGGGCGCCGAACCTGCAGCGGCTGTTGGAAGGGAAGATACGGTCAATGTGCTGCGCGAGATGGCCAATATGATTTGCGGCGCCACGCTGAGCCGCTTGGAAAACGGACGGTCGTTTGAGTTGTCGAGCCCGCGCCTGCTGGAGGGCGCTCCGCTCCGGCAGCCGGACGCGGCCTGCATCCTGACGCTGGATTGCGGAGGCGCCGAGGCGGGCCTCTGGCTGGATTCAAGTCGCGGATGAGCGCCGGCAAGAAAATCCGGGTGCTGGTGGTGGACGATTCGGCGATCGTCCGCAAGATCCTCTCCGAGTGCCTGGCGGCCGAACCCGGCCTGGAGGTGGTGGGAGTGGCGCCGGATCCCTATGTGGCCCGGGATAAGATCCTGGCGCTGGAGCCCGATGTCCTGACTTTGGACATCGAGATGCCCCGGATGGATGGGCTGACCTTTCTCAACAAGCTCATGCGCTTCCATCCGATGCCAGTGATTGTGATCAGCTCGCTGGGCCAATCCTCCACCCGGTTGGCCCTGGAGGCGATGCGGCTGGGCGCGGTCGAGGTGCTGGCCAAGCCCTCGGGGCCATACTCGGTCGGGGAGCTGCGGCACACGCTGGCGGCCAAGATCCGGGCGGCGGCCGCAGCGCGGGTTCGTCCGGCCCTACGAACCCCTGCCGAGCCGCAGGCTCCCCCGGCTGTTCCCGCCGTTCCGGCAGGTTCGCTGGACGCCACCGCGGTCATCGCCATCGGCGCCTCTACCGGAGGAACCGAGGCGATCCGGGAAATCCTTTCGGTGCTGCCGGCCGACTGTCCGGGAATCGTGATCGCACAACACATTCCGCCCGTGTTCTCCAAAGCCTTCGCCGAGCGCCTCAACCAGATCTGTGCGATGGAGGTCAAAGAAGCCGCCGACGGGGACTTCCTGGTTCCCGGGCGGGCGCTGGTGGCCCCCGGCGATTACCACATGCTTGTCCGGCGTTCGGGCATGGCGGCCCGGGTCGAAGTCAAGACCGGACCCAGAGTCCACTATCAGAGGCCCTCCGTAGATGTGCTGTTCACTTCGGTTGCGGAGGCTTACGGGCCGGACGCCATCGGGGTGCTGCTCACGGGCATGGGAGCGGACGGGGCCGAAGGACTGCTCAAGATGAAACAGGCCGGCGCTCACACGATCGCTCAGGACGAGGCCACATGCGTGGTCTTCGGAATGCCGCGGGAGGCGATCCGGCTGGGCGCGGCCGCGCAGGTGCTGCCTTTGGGCAGCATCGGCCGGGCGATTCTCGCAGCGGCTCAGAGCGGGCGCCGTCAGCCTTCTCAAAAGACGGCTTCCTGAACGGCGCAAAGCCGCCGCGAAAGCCTGCGCGCCGGCCGCCGTTCTGCGCCAGCGCCTTCAGAACAGGCCGCCCGGCGCTCAGCGCGCCCAAGCTAACGCAAATAGTCAAAGAGGCTGCGCGGCGGCGTGGCGGAATGACTGGTGTAGGCAGCCTCTTGATGCATCTTGGCTCGCTGGATTTCCAGCGCGGCTTCGGTCAAATCCGCGTCACGCCGCTTACTGAGCTCAGTTTTGAGCTGCACTTCCAGTTTCTGCGCGAAGTCGATGGCGGATTCCACTTTGCCCTGCGCCAGCCCGTAGTAGCTGAGGTGGATGTTCAGATGGTCTCCGGCCAGACGCAGCGAGGCCAGCGCGCTCTCGATGGCCGCCTGGTCGTTGTTTTCCAAGGCGAGGCGGAGCCCGTTCAGCGCGGCGAAGACGTTCTCCGGCGCCAGCGTGTCGTCCGGGTTGCGGCTGTCGAAGATCTCCTGCGCCGTCCTGGAGGCCGAGAAGGTCGTGCCGCTGGGGTGTAGAATCTGCCGCGTGGCTTGGGGAATGAATTGCCGGCTCACGCCGTTGGGCTGGCTGCCATCCAGTTCATACACCGGCGCGTCGTCGCGGTCCCCGCTGAAGACGTAGCGGCCGTTGATCATGGCTTGGCTGGCGGTGACCATCTCCTCGAGCAGGCCCTGGATCTCGCCTGCGATGATGCGCCGTGTTTCGGCGGTCTGGGTGGAGTTGGCGCCTTGGGAACCCAGCACGCGGGCCCGCTCCACCAGTTTGATGGCCGTTTCGAGCGCCTCCTCAGCGGCGCGCACCTCAGACTGGACCCGCGCCAAGTTGGTGCGGATTTGATCGCTGCGGCTCAGGGAAGCCAGCAGCTTGAGAATGTCGCTGATCTCGTCCGGCGCATCGGAGGGGTCGTTGACGCGAAGTCCCGACGAAATCTGACGGTTGGCGCGGTCCAGAGTTTGCTGGATGCGTTCCAGAGAAGCCAGAAACCGTTCCGAGGATGGATCAAGATTACGGATCATAATGCCCCCATATGCATTGCTTATCGGATCATCCCCAGCACCGCTTCGGTGAGTTCACCGAGCAGGCTGAGCATCTTGGCGTTGGCCTGATAAGCCCGCTGGAACTGGAGAATCAGGATCGCCTCCTGATCGAGAGAAACGCCGGAAAGCTGCTGCCGGAGCTCGCGGGCTTGCGCGGTTGTGTCGGCGCGGAAGGCGCGGTATGCCTCGGCATCCGCCAACCGCGATCCGACCGAGCCGGCCAGACGCCCGAAGAAAGCAGCGTAGCTGTAGCCGTTGATCATGTCCTGTTGCCGACGGGGTTCGGCCAGCTCCGCCAACTGAAGGGCCACGCCGTTGCCCACATAGGGCGGCCCGGGGCTGATGGCGGCCAGATTCTGCGCGTTCGCGGCCGGGTTCAACGCCAAGGTTTGGGCCACGACGGCGTCGCTGGCCGGGTTGTAGGTGAACAGCGGGACGCCGCTCGCGGGCGGCGGGCCTTCGGAAACCCAGCCGTTCGTGAGCAGCTCGTTGATTCGGTCCGCCACCGCCTTGGCCAGCAGGTTGAGGTCACCCGCGTGGTAAGCGTCCCCGGCCAGAGGAGCCAGCACCTGGTTGCGCATCTCGAGCAATCCTCCCAGAGAGCCTTGGTTCACCAAGGAGGTGATGTCGCGTCCTTCGGAGGCCACAATCCGGGCAGGCGCTGGTGCAGCGGCATAGATGGGGGGCGGGTCGGCGGGCAAATCGAACTGAACGCTGATGCGGTAGAGGCTGGCGCCAATCACCAGGGGGGACTGGCCGCCGATCAACACCGTGACCGAGCCGTCTGTCTGGTGCAGGACGCTGATGTTGACCAGCTCCGAGAGTTCCTCCAGCGCCGCGTGGATTTTGGTGTCCAAGCCCGCATCGTCCATGCCTCCGCTGCGCCGGGCGACGTTGTATTCGTAGAGCTGCTGGCCGATCTGGTTGATTTTGTCTACGGTCTGGCGAAGCTGGCGATCAGCGTCGGTGGCAGCCCGGGCCATCCCTTCGGCGACCTGATGAAAGGCGTCGGCCAGTTCGCCGGCCCGCTGCATGACCTGCTCGCGGGCGGGCAGGCTGCCCGGTTCCACGCTCCAGGCCGAGAAGGCCTGGAAGAGGTTGCTGAGGGCTGCCGGGATTCCCTGCTGTCCGGTGACGTCAAAGTAGCTCTCGACCGCCGCCAGGCTGTGGGCCAGCTCCGTGTAGTAGCCCAGTGACTCGCACTGGCGGCGCACGTTCTGCTCGGCGTAAAGGTTGCGGGCGGTTTCAATCTCCCCCGCCTGCACCCCTCCGATCAGCCCGGTGCTCGGGTCGAACTCGGCCGCATGCAGAAGCATGCGCTGAGCGGCGTAGCCCGGCGTGGAGACGTTGGCGACGTTGTTTTGGGAGACCTCCAGCGCGCGCTCAAAGACGCCCAGCGCCTGGGCAGTGCTGATCAAGGAAGTGAGCAGGTTGGACATGGGTTAAGCCTCCGCCAATCCTCTGCGTATCTCTTCGGCGGGCGCTGGATTCCCGTGCGCGTCGTAGCCGCCGATAAGGCTCGCCTTCAGGCGCACCCAGCCTTCAAAGAACAGGTTGGCCTGCTCGAGCAGGCGCTGGGTATGCTGAAGTTGGCGCTGTAGGGTTTGGGCGGCAGCGGCGAACGCCGGGGTGGGCTGGAAGTCCGGCTCGGAGGTTTGCGTGCGGAGCAGTTGCATCTGGCGCAGAGCCTCCTCTAAGAGCGACTGGCTCTTTTCCAAGCGGGCCGGGCTTGGGGCGGCAGCTAACGCCTGGACTTTTTGGAGGAGCTGTTGAGCCTCGACTAGGTGCTCGACTGGCATGGCGATTTCCCCGGACATGATGCATGCAAGCCGACGGCCATTGTCTGTAAGCGCCTCGGCTAACGTCAACCGGGCTGCAAGCCGGCGCCGACTTGTACGCGCACCCGGCCACGCCCCGTCGAGGCTGCGTTGCGGTCAAGCTTGACGCCCGGTCTCCGCAGCCACCCAGCCGGGCCACAACTCAACGGCGCGGTCCTTTCTGCCGGGAAACGGCAGCCTTTATGGGCTGCGGCTGGGGCCAAGCGCGGGCGGCTGGCTGGCGCCGGCGCGCATCTCGGCTGCGATCTTGCGGCTCAGTTCGGCCACGTTGACCTGGTAACGCCCGGCGGCGTAATCCTGCCGCAGGCTTTCGACGCGCTCGGCGCGCTGGCGCGCCGCAGCGCTGAGCATACGGGCCAATCCGCCGGTCAGCTCGGAAAGCTCCACGCGGTCCGAGGTTAGCCCCCAGCGTGGCTCCCCGCTGCGCGTCTCCAACTGGCGGTCGACTTCCTGGGCTCCGGAGGCCTTGCCAGGCTGAATGGCCTGACTGCTGTTCATGTAGCGGTCATCAACTCTCATGGCTCGCCCGCCTGGGCTTCTACTCTGCCTTTCTTATCGGCCGCTCCCGCGAAAACTTTAGGGAAAGGCCGCCAAATACCTGACACGCGCCACTTTTTTGGCGCTGCCCGTAAAGTGAAGCCGAGGCCGGCCGATTTCTCCGCTCTAACGCTATGTCTTACCTGAAACGGCTTGTTTGGATCGGCGGCTCTGCGGCGTTCCACTCCTCCCTTTCGGACGCTCTCATCGGCTGCCGGGTAGAGCATTTTAGTGATGTTCATCAGGGACTGCATTTTTTTCGCCAAACGGGGGCCGAGGCGGTGCTGGCGTGTGTCCCACTGGAGGACTGGACCGCGGAAGAACTGCTGGAGGAACTCCGGCGGGTGCGCCGGGATGCCCCGGTGATTGTGCACCGTTGGGAAGGGGATCCGGAGGAGGCCTTTCGCCTGGCGCGGCTGGGTGCGGCGGCTTATCTGAGCGGTCCGCTGGAGGCTGTGAAGCTGGCCGCTTGTTTGGAGGCGGTTTTCGAGCAGCGGGAAAGCCAAGGACTGGCGCGTCTGGCGGCGGGGCTGAACTCCGAACCGTGGCGGCAGCTTCTGGTGGGGGAAAGCCAGGCCATGCGGGACGTAGTGGAGGTGATCCGGCTGGTGGGCGCCCGGCGCTGCACGGTGTTGATCACGGGCGAAACCGGCACGGGCAAGGAGGTGGCTGCGCGGGCTCTGCATCTGGCAGGGCCGCGGGGCCGGAAGACGATGGTTTCGGTCAATTGCAGCGCGCTGCCGGAGCACTTGCTGGAGGCGGAATTGTTTGGCCACGTCAAGGGGGCCTTCACGGGAGCGGTGCAGAGCCGGGCCGGCCGTTTCGAGCAAGCCGACGGGGGAACGCTATTCCTCGATGAGATCGGCGATTTGCCGTTGGAGCTTCAGGCCAAGCTGCTGCGGGTGTTGCAGGAGCGCGAGTTTCAGAGGCTGGGCAGTTCGGAGACGATCCGGGTGGATGTCCGCGTCATTGCCGCCACCAACTGCGATTTGGTGGAACGCGTGCGGCAGGGGCGCTTTCGAGAGGACCTGTTTTACCGGTTGAATGTGGTGCCGTTGACGATGCCGCCGCTGCGGGAGCGGCTTTCGGATGTGCCGCTGCTGGTAGAGCATTTCTTAGAAAAGGTGTGCCGCTTGGAGAACCTGCCGCTGAAGCGGGTTGAGCCTGAGACGTTGCGGCGGCTGTGCGCTTACTCCTGGCCGGGCAATGTTCGGCAACTGGAGAACGCGGTCGAGATGGCGGTGGCGCTGAGCGGGGAGCGGACCGTGCTGTATCCGAGCGACTTCCCGTTGCCTTCGGCGGCGGAAACGAAGCCCCAGCGGGGCGCCGCAGCCCCGGTGGTGTCGGTGCCCGACGACGGCCTGGACTATGAAGCAACGGTGGGGGCGTTCGAGCGGGAGTTGCTCGAGCAGGCGCTGCGGAAGACGGGCGGGAACAAAAAGCGCGCGGCGGACATGCTGGGGTTGAAGCGGACGACGCTGACGGCCAAGCTGCGGAGCCTGTCGGCGCGGGCGGCGGGGGCATGAGCGGGCGCGCCGAGCGCGGCTGGAAAGCGGACCCGCGTTTCTCAATCCGAGAATGATTCTGAAGCGGCGGGGCTTGGGCCACTATAATGAAGTTTGGATCGGGGCGTGGCGCAGCCTGGTAGCGCACCTGCCTTGGGCGCAGGGGGTCGTGGGTTCAAATCCCTCCGCCCCGACCAATGGGAAAGCGGAACGTGCGCGTGCGTGTTCCGGCCCCGCCTTACTTGCCTAGTAATCCCAACCTGTTCACTCAAGCAGCCACGCATTTCGTGAGCCGGGTGCGGCGCCGGCAGGTTGCCGTTTCGAAACCAATTTCGTGCTGATCCTGGCGCAGGTGCAGGTTGGGCGACCTAAGCGACTGGGGCTGGAGTTGGGACGTGCTGCGGGTGAAGGCCGGCAGCGTGCTGCATGGATGGGCAGAGCTGGGGCGTGATGTGGGTTCCGCCTGTGCGGGTTGGTGGGAATTCTTGGTTGTGGTTGCTGGGTGGTTGGGTTTTCTTGGCTGTCTTTGCTGCTTTCTGACTCCTTTTTGGGCTGGTTGCTGGTTTTGGTTGCCTCTTTGTTTTCTTTAAGTTAGGAGGCCTCCTCCCGCCTGCTCACCCCCGGCGGCCGGCTTCAGGGACCGGAGCTCACCCCCATCCGGTGAGGGCAGTGGCTGTGGGCGTCGGCGCTGTTGCCCGGGACTTGCGCCGTCCGCAGTGCGGGCCCCCACGAGGGCGTCAGCCGCACCTTTCACTTTCAACATACAAGATAGGAGCAAGAGGAGGAGAAAGGGGGAGTTGGGAAGTGGTTGAAAAGGAAAGGAAAAAAGGTTTGGGGAAGGTTGTGACTGGGGGTGGGGAGGGCACAGGAAAAACAAACCACAGAGAACACGGAGAAAAACAAACCACAGAGGACACGGAGAACACGGAGAAAAACAAACCACGGAGAACACGGAGGACACGGAGAAAAACAAACCACGGAGGACACGGAGGACACGGAGATGGAGGGGCGGACACGCTGGGCGGCCCCGACAGAAGAGGCGATTGGACGGAAGAGGGGCAGACAGCAAAGGGTGCCCAGGCCGGCTGGAAAGCCGGCCGCAGGCTAGAAAGCCTGCCCCACATCAGATGCTTGCCCTAAAACAGGAGCCTGCCCCACAAAGAGGGTGCCCGACATCAGAATGCCTGCACCATCGTAGGGGTGGGGATGAGCTCACAAGCCAACCACCGGCAAGACTGCCGGTGTGGCAAGCAGGACTGCTTGCTCCACGCGAACATCCGGTGTGGCACGCAAGACTGCGTGCTCCACGGAGAGGCCGGCATGGCAAGCCTGGCGGCAGGCTCTACTTGAGGGCGGCGGCACGATTGGGTTGCGCAGAGGCCGGCGGGTAAAGGGGGCAAGGCCAACAGGAATGCCGGCCGCACAAGAGCAGCCTGCACGACAAGAGCAGCTTGGCCCGCAGAGAATGTCTGCTGTGCAAGAGAAGCCTGGAGGGCATAAGGATGGCTGCGCTGCCGGCGGAGAGGAGGCAGGTGCGGGTGGCGCTGGGTGAAGGCGTGGCGCCAGGAGACTATTCGGGCACGGCGGCCATCCAGTAACCGGGCCGGGTGACGATCTTTACATCGCGGCGGGGGCGGCCTGCGCGGTCGAGGACCTCTACTTTAATCTCGTGGAACCCGCCCTCGAGTTTGTTGTTGGGCACATAGGTCAACAGGTACTGGCTGTGGACCTCTTCGCCGATGTCCAGGATGGCCCGTTCCAGATCGCGGTGGGTAATGAAGGCGCGCTCCCGGCCGCCGGTGTAGCGGGAGAAGACCTCGACCGGATTCGGAATGAAGATGCCCTTGACCTGCCGGAAGATCTCGATGAAGACGGGGATGAAGCTGGCGGAGTTGGCTGCTCCCGCCACCGCCATGCGGGAGGCCTCGGGCGTCGGAGGGACGTTGGGCGGCAGGGGGCGGGCCCCGGCGGGGTAGGGATCCGGGCGCGGCGGCTGCGGCTTGGCCGTCAGAGTCGTGACCAGCCGGTTGATGATGACCGGGTAGATGAGAACGTTGTGGAGCTGGGCCATAGTGAGGACTTCGCGGGTCTTGTTCTCGCTGCTGCCGTCGATGGTCTCGCTGATCAGCATGATGATGCGCCGCCGGTTGGCGGGGCGGTGGGACAGCATTCGGATGCCTTCCATGACGGCGTCGATCATGCGGTGGGTCTGGCTGCCGGGCTTGAGCTTTTCCATAGCCCGGTTGATCAGGTCCGGGTCGGTGGTGAAGTCCTGGAGTTTCTGGATGCGGTGGTCGAAACAGAGGATGGCGACCTCGCCTTGCTCGCCGACCACGGCGCCTTGCAGCATGGGGCCGATTTTCTTAATCGAGGGCAGCAGGGCTTCCACGGCGGAGTTGGCTTGAACGATCACCACCAGGGAGATCGGCACGTAGGTGACGTCGACCTTGATGTCCTGGAGTTGGCCATTGTCCAGGAGGCGGAAGTCGCTGGGTTTGAGGTTGTTGACGTAGTTGCCCTCGTCGTCGAGGACGGTGACCGGGGCCACCACGACATTGACGGTGGCCCGGAAGATCTGCTCGGGCGATTCTTCCTGCTGGGCGAAGAGAGTGGCGGCCAGCAAAGCCGCAAGCACAGCACGCACGGTTCTCATAGGGCTAACCGGAGGACGCCGCAGCCCTAACTCCCGTTTCGGCGCCGCCCCCTTTTTCAAGATAGCATCCGGCGGGGACCGGCCGGGCGCAGGATGCGGCAGGAGACGGGCTCCGGCTTGCTGGAACGGGCTGCAATTTGCGTTTTGGGGTGTATGATTGAGGTGGGAATGAAAATGAAAGCGCTGCTGCTCCTGTTTGCGGCTGCCGCGGCGGTCTGGCCCGCGCCGCCGCGGGTGTTAACCGTGGACATCAACGGCGTGGTCCACCCCGTGACGGTGGAGATTGTGGGGCATGCGCTGGAGCAGGCCAAGCGGGAGGGGGCCGAGCTGGTGCTGATCCGCCTCAACACTCCCGGCGGGCTGATGGAGGCGACCCGGCAAGTCATCGAGAAGATCATCGCCTCGCCGGTTCCGGTGGCCGCATTCGTATGTCCGAGCGGGGGCCGGGCGGCCTCGGCGGGTTTCTTTCTGCTGTTGAGCGGCGACATCGCCGCGATGGCGCCCGGGACCAACACCGGGGCCGCTACGCCGGTGCTGATCAGCGGCGAAATGGATCCCATCATGCGCAAGAAGGTGGAAAGCGACGCGGCCGCTTTCTTGCGGGGGATCGCCTCCAAGCGGGAGCGCAACGCGGAGCTGGCCGAGAAGGCGATTCTGGAAAGCCGGTCGTTCACTTACAAAGAGGCTCTGGACAACAAACTCATTGACTTAGTGGCTCAGGATGAAACGGCGCTGGTGGCGGCGCTGGATGGCCGTAAGGTGGCGCGCTTCGATGGGTCCAGCCGGGTGCTGAAGCTGACCGGAGCGGTGCTGGAAGCCTACGAGCCGACCTGGCGCGAGCGTTTCATGCAAGCCATCAGCGATCCCAATATTGCTTTGATCCTATTAGTCTTAGGGGCGCTGGGGATCTATATCGAGTTCACCTCGCCGGGATTGATCTTTCCCGGGGTGGCGGGCGGCATTCTGGCGCTGCTGGGGCTCTCGGCTCTCTCCGTACTGCCGATTAACTGGCTGGGGGCGGCCTTGCTGCTTTTGGCGCTGGCGCTGTTCGTGCTGGAGGCGAAATTCGCCTCGCATGGCATACTGGGGACCGGGGGAGCGGTTTCGATGATTCTCGGGGCGGTGTTGCTCATTAACAGTCCGATTCCTGAAATGCGCGTCCAGTGGACCACGGCCATCGGGCTGACGCTGCCGTTTGCCGTCATCACGGTCTTTCTATTGTCGCTGGTGATCCGGGCGCGGGCGGCCAAGGTGGCCACGGGGAGCGCGGGGATGTTGCACGAGATCGGGGTCGCGCGGACGGCTCTTTCGCCGGAGGGGAAGGTTTTCATTCACGGAGAGTTTTGGGATGCCGTATCCACCGTGCCGGTGGAAGCCGGCGCCCGGGTTCGAGTGATTGCAGTGGAAGGACTCCGCCTGAAGGTGGAGCCCGTCTAGTCAGCCGAGGAGGTTGCACGACCATGCTGAGTATCCCAACCATCGCGATCATTATCGTCGTCCTGTATTTCCTGTCGGCGATCAAGATTCTGGCGGAGTACGAACGGGGAGTGATATTCCGGCTCGGCCGGGTGTTGCCGGTTCCGAAAGGGCCGGGCATCATTCTGGTGTTCGCGCCGATCGACCGGATGGTGCGCGTCTCGCTGCGGGTGGAAACACTGGAGGTGCCGCCCCAGGACGTGGTGACGCGCGACAACGTCACGGTCAAGGTCAATGCGGTGATCTACTTCCGGGTCATCGACCCGATCAAGGCGGTGATCGAAGTCGCCAACTTCCTGTACGCCACCTCGCAGTTGGCGCAGACCACCTTGCGCAGCGTGCTCGGCGAAGTGGAGCTGGACGAACTGCTCAGCCAGCGCGAGAAGTTGAATCTGCGGCTGCAATCGGTGCTGGATCAGCACACCGGACCCTGGGGCGTGAAGGTGGCCATGGTGGAGGTCAAGCAGGTGGATCTGCCGGATCAGATGATCCGGGCCATTGCGCGCCAGGCCGAAGCGGAGCGCGAGCGGCGCGCCAAGATCATCCACGCCGAAGGCGAATACAGCGCCGCCGAGCGGCTGGCCATGGCGGCCGAGCTGATTCAGAAACAGCCCGCGGCCATCCAGTTGCGGTACTTGCAGACGCTGGTAGAGATCGGGCAGGAAAAGAACACCACGGTGGTGTTTCCGATTCCGGTGGACATCTTCAGCGGAATTCGCGATCTGATCGACAGGGCCGGCAGCGGCGGCTTGCAGCGCGGCTCATAAGACGAGCGGGCCGGAGGGGCGATGCGCCGCGGGGGCTGCGACGCACCGTTGTTTCGCAGCCGGCGGACCGCCGCAGTACCATAAAGTTTGGCCTCGGCCGCAGCGGGCGATTCATTCGCCAAGCAAAGGCATGTTATGCCGAGAAGAAGCGAAGGGGAAGTTGAGGTGATGCTCAGCGACCGGCAGTTGATTCTGCTGTTCGTCATCGGAGTCTTGCTTCTGGGGGTCTTCTTTGGGATGGGGTTTTTGGTGGGCAAGCGGATGGCGGCTGAGCCGGCAGCGGGACGCACTGCCGAGCCAGAGCCTGGAAAGGCCCTGAGCAAGATGGCGGAGAGCTTGAGCAAACCCCAGCCCAGCTCCGGGGCCGTGGAGGAGAGCGCTTCTCCGGCGCGCGGGACCACCCGCTCCGCCGCCGCAGCTGCCCCGGAGAATGCCGCGGCGGTCACCGAACCGCCGCGCGGCACCGTGTTCCTTCAGGTTTCGGCCCAGGACTTGGCCAACGCCCGGGTGTTCGCCGAGGCCTTGAGTCAAAGAGGCTTTCGATCCATCATCGCCCCCGGTCCCACGCGGGATGTTTATCGGGTCCTGGTAGGTCCTCTGGAGGGTCCGGAACAAATCGCCAAGACGCGCGAAGAATTGAAGGCGGCGGGGTTCGACTCCATCGTCCGAAAGTACTGAGGTGGATGCGTAAAAGGCCCCGCGCGCGCAGCTCATCCCAATGGCAGGCCGAGGCGCCTGGGCGCAGGCCTGGATTCTCCGACGGCATTCCAGGATTCACGGCGATTCTCTATTTCCCTCGCTTACCTTGGAGGACAGGGAGAAGGAAAACCACAGAGGGCACAGAGGACACGGAGAAAACAAAACAAAACGCGAGAGGGCCGCAACCAAACAGCGACGGCGGTTGGGGCCTCGCCGGCAACTCGCTCCCGTGGCGGCATGAAGATCTTGGCGCGCGGGGGAGATTTCAGCGGTTAGTAGCCCAGAGAAGGCAAACCACGGAGGACAGGGAGAAGGAAAACCACAGAGGGCACAGAGGACACGGAGAAAACACAACAAAACGCGAGAGGGCCGCAACCAAACAGCGACGGCGGTTGGGGCCTCGCCGGCAACGCGCTCCCGTGGCGGCATGAAAATCTTCGTGCGGAGAGAAGAATCTGTGGATTAGTAGCATAGGAGCCTGACGTGCTGAATCTGATTCTCGCCGCCGCTTCGGCGGCGCTGCTGGTGCTGAGTTTTCCCCGATTTGATCTGGCCCCGCTGGCGGCGGTGGCGCTGGCGCCGCTGCTCGTGGCCTGCGCGCGAGAGCGGTCGCTGCTGCGCCGTTTCTTGATGGGCGAAGCGGCGGGGATCCTTTACTGGCTGGGGACGTGCTACTGGATCCAGCACGTGCTGGAGACTTACGGCGGGCTGGGGTTTTGGGGAAGCTGGGGCGCGGTGCTGCTGTTCAGCGTGGCGAAGGCGCTGCATATGGCCGTGTTCGCGGCTGCGGTTGGGCCGCTGATGCGGCGCTGGTGGGCGATTCCGGCCGCGGCGGCGCTGTGGGTGGCGATCGAGCGGACCCATGGCCCGCTGGGTTTTGCGTGGCAAGCGCTGGGCAATGCCGGCATCGGCATGGGGGTTCCGTTGCGCCTGGCGCCTTATACGGGGGTATATGGCCTGTCGTTCGTGTTCGCCATGCTCAGCGCGGCCTTGGCTGTGGCTTTCCTGGGCCGCAGGCGGCGCGAGCTGGCCTGGTTGGCGGCGCTGGCGGTCCTTCCGATCTTGCCGGCGCTGCCGGAACAGACGCCGGGCACGGCCCGGGCGGTGCTGGTGCAGCCCAACATCCCTCAGGATCAGAGTTGGACGAGAGAAGCGCTGGATAGCGCCGTAAACCGTCTGAGTTACCTTACATTGCAACCGATTCTCCGGAAGGATGAGCGCCTGCCGGACTTGGCCATTTGGCCGGAAGTCCCTGCGCCGTTTCATTACGACGCCGATGCGGGTTTTCGGCGGGATCTGGCGAGTTTGGCCCACCTGATCCAAAGGCCGCTGCTGGCGGGCGTGGTGGCGCACACACCGGAGGGCGATCCGCTCAACTCGGCGGTCCTGCTGGGGCCGGGCGGTGAGTTGTTGGGGCGCTACGACAAGATGTACCTGGTGCCGTTTGGCGAGTTCGTGCCGCGGTGGTTTGGGTTTGTGAACCGGATCACGCAGGAGACGGGCGATTTCGCGGCCGGCAAAAGGGTTGTGGTGTTTGAGACGGGGAAGCGCAAAGTCGGGGCATTCATCTGTTATGAGGCGGTGTTTCCGCACCTGGTGCGCCGTTTCGCAGCGGGGGGCGCGGAGGTGTTGGTCAATCTGTCGAACGACGGGTATTTCGGGCAGAGCGCCGCGCGGGAGCAGCATCTCAAGATCGCCCGCATGAGGGCGGTGGAAAACCGCCGATGGCTGTTGCGCGCCACCAACAACGGCTACACGGCGGTGATCGATCCGGCGGGCCGGATTACGGCAAGTCTGCCCCCCGACCGGGAAGCGTCCTTGCCGGCGGCGTACTCCTATGTTTCCGAGACGACCTTCTATACGCGTTACGGCGACTGGTTTGTGGCGTTGTGCACGCTGATGAGCCTGGCCGCGCTGTGGGAGGCGGCCGTTAGCCGTGGCGGATGACCAGCACGTCGCCGTCCTTGACGACGTACTCCTTGCCTTCAAGCCGCAGCAGTCCTTTCTCGCGGACGCCGGCGTAGCCGCCGCAGCGCACCAGGTCGTCCCAGTGGACCACTTCGGCGCGGATGAATTTCTTTTCGAAGTCGGTGTGGATCGTTCCGGCTGCCTTCAAGGCCGTGGTCCCGCGCGGAACGGTCCAAGCGCGGACTTCGGTCTCGCCCGCGGTCAGGAAGGAAATCAAACCCAGCAGCGCGTAGGTGGCTTGGATCAGCCGCTCCAGGGCGGACTCTTGCAGGCCGAAACTGGCCAAGTAATCGGCGGCCTCCTCGGGCGGCAATTCCGCCAGCTCGGCCTCGATTTTGCCGCAGACGGCGGTCACGGCGGTCTGAGGTTTGCCCGCCAGTGGGCCGCTGCGGTACTGGGCTTCGATCTGGTGCAACCGCGGGGCGTCTTCCTCGCCCAGGTTCAAGACGAACAAGATAGGCTTTTGGCTAAGGAACTGGAAGCCGCGGATGCGCTTCTCGTCCTCGGGCGAAAGCGGGAGCTCGCGCAAGGGCGTGCCGTTTTCGAGCGCGGAGCGGGCGCGGGTGAGGAGCTCGAACTCGTGATCGAGGCCGGGGTTCTTGATTTTCTTGCGGTCCTTCTCGAGGCGCTCCAGGCGCTTTTCGGCGACCGCCAGGTCGCTCAGGATCAGCTCGGCTTCGACGTCGCGCATATCCCGCAGCGGGTCAAGGGAGCCCTTTTCATGGGGGATGGTGTCGCGTTCGAACAGGCGGAGGACGTGCGCCAGGGCATCCACCACGCGGAGGCTGGCCAGATAGCCCGGCTCTCGCAGGGCTTCCTTTGAGATGGAGGGGAAATCGACGTACTCCAATGTGGCGTGCGTGATCTTTTCGGGCTCAAAGATGCGGGCGAGAGCTTCAAGGCGGGGGTCGGGCACCTTGGTGATGCCGGTGCGCGCCTCCAGCGTGCCGAGCCGCGCCTGCTGATGGGCGCCGGTCAGGATGGTGAACAAGGAACTCTTGCCCGTCAAGGGCAGGCCGATGATTGCGGTTCGCATTTCCGATGACTCACTTTCCGATAGACAAGCGCAGGGAGTGAAGGAGCCGGCCCTGGCCGCCGCGCGGCGCAGGCGCCCCCGGCGGCGGGCAGCCGGCCCGCCGCCGGTCCACAATCTGCTATTGTGGCACCTCCACCTGCGTCAGGATTTCTTTCAAGATGCGCTCGGCGAGCTCGGTGGCGCGCTGAGCGAGGGCCACGCGCGTGTTGATTAAGACTCGGTGGGCGAAGACCGGAACGGCCAGGCGCTTCACGTCGTCCGGGACGGCGTAATCCCGGCCTTCCAGAAGCGCCAGAGCCTGAGTGGCGCGGAAGAGGGCCTGCGTGCCGCGGGGGCTGACGCCGAGCGCAAGCGCGTCGTGTTGCCGGGTCTTCTCCACGATGGCGAGGATGTAGTCGACGAGTGAGTCTTCCACAGTCACCCGTTCCGCCTCCCGCTGGAGCTGGACGACATCGGCGGCGGTCAGAACGGGGGCCAGCGCCGCAGCCGCTTCCAGACCGGAGTGGCGCACGATCCGCTTCTCGCTGGCGCGGTCCGGATATCCCACGCGAAGGCGCAGCAGGAAGCGGTCGAGTTGGGACTCGGGCAGCGGATAAGTGCCGTGGTGCTCGACGGGGTTCTGTGTGGCGATCACCATGAAGGGTTCGGGGAGCGGGTAAGAGCGGCCGTCGATGGTGACCTGGCGTTCGTTCATGGCTTCGAGCAGGGCCGACTGGGTCTTGGGCGTGGTGCGGTTGATCTCATCGGCGAGCAGGAACTGGGTGAAGACGGGGCCTTTCTTAAACTCAAAGGATTGCGTTTGGGCGTTGTAGATGGTGACGCCGACCACGTCGCTGGGCAGCATGTCGCTGGTGAACTGGAGGCGGTGGAAGCTGCACTGGACGGAGCGAGCGAGCGCGTGCGCCAGCGTGGTCTTGCCCACGCCGGGCACGTCCTCGATGAGCAGATGGCCCCGGGCCAGCAGGCAGACCAGCGACAGGCGCACCACGTCCGCTTTGCCGCGCACGACCTCGCTTAGGGCGCTTTCGAGCTTGCGGAGCCGGCTGGCGGCTGAGACTGCGGCTTCCAGGGTTTCCGGCGGGCCCATCCACTGCTATAATAGACGATTCGGCGTAAGTCCCGTTCACGCCGGGGGCGCGTAGCTCAGTTGGTTAGAGCGCTTCCTTCACACGGAAGAGGTCCGGGGTTCGAGTCCCTGCGCGCCCACCATGCCTTCACGGACCTCGATTGGGAGCTATTTCAGGGACCGGCCGAGCGGCGCCCATACACGGAACACCGGAGGCTCACTTGGGTCCGGGTGATGCAAATCCTGGCGCAGAACCGGATTGACCTATCTCCCCTGATTACGCACAAGCTTCCCCTGTCGAAGTGGCGGGAAGGTTTCGATCTGTGCGAGAGCAAGCAGGCGGTGAAGGTATTGCTCTACTACGATGAGGCTCGAGAACAAGGTTGTCTTGATCACCGGCGCCAGCAAGGGCATTGGGCGGGCCCTCGCCGTGGGCATGGCGCGCGAGGGCGCAGACGTTTTCGTGAATTACAACTCCGACGCGGCCGGGGCCGAGCAGACCGCTCAAGCCGTCCGGAGCGCGGGGCGGCGGGCCTGGACCGTGCAGGCGGATGTCCGCTCCCCGGAACAGATCCGCGCCACGTTCCGCTTTGTGCGCAGCGAGGTTCCGGCATTGGGTGCGGTCGTCAACAACGCCGCCGTCACGGGCTGGACGCCTTTGTTTGAGATCACCGTCGAGAAGTGGGATGCGGTGATCGAGACCAATTTGCGCGGGACGTTTTTCTGTTCCCTGGAAGCGGCGTGATGGATGAAGGAGACCGGCGGCAGCATTGTCAACGTCTCCACCAACTGCGCGGAGCTTGGAGTAAAGAACCTGGTTGCCTACGCCTCCAGCAAGGGCGGCATCCACGCCTTGACCCGGCAGTTGGCCGTGGAGCTGGCGCCTTACAAGATCCGGGTGAACACCTTCGCGCCTGGCCCGACGCTGGTGGAGCGCAACCTGAGCGACGATGCCCACTATGACGCCACCTGGGGCCGGGTGGCGCCGCTGGGGCGGGACTTCGCCTGCGCCGCGGGGATCGCCCTGGGAGGCAAGCTTCAGAAGAAGGATTACCGGGTGTACGTGATGCTGGGAGACGGGGAGCTGCAAGAGGGCATCGTTTGGGAAACCGCGATGTCGGCGGCGCAGTACCAGCTCGACAACCTGATCGCCATGGTGGACAACAACCGCTGTCAGACCGATGGGTTTACGGCCGAGATCGTGAATGTCGAACCGCTCGCCGAAAAGTGGCGAGCCTTCGGCTGGGATGTGCAGCGCATCGACGGCCACGACTTCCGGCAGATTCACGAAGCGATCGAGGCTGCCCAACAGCGCGACATGCGCCCGCACGTGGTCATCGCCGACACTGTCAAGGGCAAGGGCGTGCCCTCCATGGAGAACCGGCCGGAATGGCATGGGCTGCCGCCCACTCCGCAACAAGCGGAGGCGTTCATCGCGGAGCTGCTTGGGGAGGTGCGGCCGTGATTCAAGCTCAACCGAACCGGGAGATGTACGGCAAGACGCTGGTCGAGCTGGGCGAGCGCGATCCGCGAGTGGTCGTCTTGGACGCCGATGTGGCCAAATCGACGAACACCTACCGGTTTCGCGAGCGCTTCCCGGAGCGCTTCTTCGACGTAGGCTCGGCCGAGATGAACATGATGTGCATGGCCGCCGGTCTGGCCACCACGGGGCTGATCCCCTTCGCCAGCACCTTCGTCATCTTTGCCAGCCTCCGCGCCGCCGAAGCCGTCCGGACCTCGATCGCCTATCCCCGCTTGAATGTCAAAATCGTAGCGACGAATGCGGGCGTTGAAATCTGCGGCGATGGAGTGACGCATCAGGGCGTCGAGGATTTGGCCGTCATGCGCACCATCCCCAATCTGGTGGTGCTGGCGCCCTCGGATCCGGTGATGACGCGCAAGGCGGTGCTGGCCATCGCCGAATACCAGGGCCCGGTCTACATGCGGCTGGGCCGCCAGACCGCGCCGGTGCTCTATGACGAGAACGCCGAGTTCACCATCGGCAAGATGATCCGCCTGCGCGAGGGCGAAGATGTGACGCTGATCGCCTGCGGCAACATGGTGGAGGCGTCGCTGGCCGCCGCCGAAGAGCTTGCGCGGGAGGGCATTCAGGCGCGGGTGCTGGATTGTCACACGATCAAACCTTTGGACCGCGAAGAGATCCTGCGGGCCGCCGAAGAAACCCGGGCCATCGTCACGGCCGAGGACCACTCGATTGTGGGCGGTTTGGGCGCCGCCGTTTGCGAAGTGCTCGCCGAGAGCTGCCCGGCGATCGTCCGGCGGGTAGGCTTGCGGGACACCTTCGCCAGCTCCGGGCGGCAGGCTGGGAAGCTGTTGGCGCACTACCAAATGGACTCCCGTGAAATCGCGCGCCAAGCCCGGGAGACGCTCAGCACGGCCTTGGCTGCACCTGCGGCGCGCCAAGCCCCAACGATCCGCCGCAGCTAAAGTTCACGCACGGCGGCTCGATCGCGGCGTTGGAGACTCCCTCCCCTTTCCGCCCTGTGCTTGAGCCCCGCCCATCAGAGCCGCATAGATGCGCGGGTCCGCATCCGCCAGCTTGCGCGCAGCGGCCGCGGTTGCGCGGGGCGGGTAATACGATTATTATTTTTTTATGCATCAACGCGCACTTCTACCGTTCTTTGTTGCAGGCCTCTTGCTCGGGCGCCAGGGCGCTGCCCAAACCGCTTCCCCTGCGGAAGACCGCCCGTTCTTCCTTAAACAAGAGATCACGGTGACGGCTACCCGCAGCGAGGTCGAACCTTCGCAGTCGCCGGTCTCGGCCGCCGTGGTGTCCAGCGAAGAGATCGCCACACGCAACATCCAGGCCGTCGATCAGGCTCTTTACACCACACCGGGCGTCTACCTGAGCCGCGGCAAGGGGTATCAGGACACCCTGACCGGAGTCGGCATGCGCGGCTTCTCGGCGCGGGGTTCGAACCAGAACCGGACGCTGGTTCTGCTGGACGGACAGCCGCTGAACAATCCCTACACCGGCTCAGTGGCTTGGACCGTTCTCCCGGTCGAGGAGGTGGACCGCGTGGAGGTGGTTCGAGGGCCGTTCTCTTCCCTTTACGGAAGCAACGCCATGGGCGGCGTGATCCAGATCCTGACCAAGCCGGTGGACCGGCGGCGGGCCGAGTTCAAAGGGGAATACGGGTCGCAGGATACGTTCCGATACAGCGGGCGCGTCTCGGACCGGCTGTTCGACCGGCTTGGTTTGAGCCTCGGCTACGAGCGTCTGCAATCGGGGGGATATCCATCGCAACTGGTGACTACGGCGGGATCGGTTGGGACCGGCGGCACGCCGGTGACCGGCTTCATCCCTTCTTTGACCAGCTCCGGCGCGGCCACCTTCGTCATCGGCCGTTCCGGCGACAACTGGTGGAATCAGCACAACTGGAGGGCGCGCGGCGATTACAGTTTCAGCAGCCGCACCATGCTGGCCGTGCAATATATGCGCCAGGCTTCCAACTACGGCTATGACGCTTACACAACGTTCTTGCGCACGGCCGACGGTCGGCCATTCGATTCCGGAACGGCCTCGATCACAGCCGGCGGTCAGACGCGGCGCTTGAGCGTTAGCCCCAGCCTGTTTTTGCCCGGGGACGGCGGCGACCGTTCGCACATGGCTTCCGCCCGGCTCTATCACTCCTTCCGCGCTCCGATGCGGCTGCGGCTCGGTGCCGGCCAGATCTACGCCCCGGTTTCGTATTACTCCACGCCGGGCACGGGATCCAGCCTCGCCGGAGGCCCGGGAACGATCAGCGAGAGGCCCGGACGCGCCTGGTTCGGCGACATTCAGTGGAGTTGGAATGGCGGCAGCCACCACACGCTCACGGCCGGAACCGATCTCCGGCGCGATTCATCGCAAGTGGCCGAACTCGCCGTGCCGAACTACACCCGGCGGACGGAGAACGCTTTCCCGACCTACTTTTCGCAAGGCAAAGCTTACACCCAGGGCGGCTACGCGCAGCATGAATGGCGCGCTTCCGAGCGCCTGTTGGTGGTCTCCGGGGCGCGTTACGACTATTGGCGCACCTACGATGGGGGCAACGAGACCCCGGGCACGACGTTAAAGAACGCGTACGCGGAGCGGAGTCACCAATCGTTTTCCGGCAAGGCGGCGGTTCTGTACCGCGCGCCCAAGGGGTTCGCTTTGCGCGCCAGCGCGGGCAACGCCTATCGCAATCCCAGCGTGTATGATCTGTACCGGACCTGGCGTTCCTCGGCTGGAACCATCTTCGCAAGCAACCCAAACCTGCTCCCAGAACGGGTCGTCTCCTGGGAAGCCGGCGTGAACCGCCGCTGGAACGGGGGCCTGGAGGCCGACGCCGTCTTCTATCAGAATCACATCAGCGACTTGATCTACCGCACCACGGACCTGAACGTGGACCCGAGCGGAAGATACCGCCCGGTGGTCAATGCCGCGCGGGCGCTGGCGCGGGGAGTCGAGGCCTCGGTGCGCGCCCCCGTCCGGAGCTGGTTGTTCCTGCGGACTTCTTACACCTGGAGCAGCGCCAAAATCACGGAGAATCCGGCGGCGCCGGCGTCGGTGGACAAGCGTGTTCCCCAGGTACCGGCGCATGTGGCCGCGGCGGGCATTTTTGTTGTCCGGAAGCGCTGGAGCGCCGCTCTGACCGGCCGATACGTCTCCGCGGTTTTCAACACGGACACCAATACGGACACTACCCGAGGCGTTTACGGCGCCTTTGACCCGTATTTCGAGGCGGACGCCTCGGTCACTGTGGATCTGACGCGGAGACTGAGCCTCCAGCTCAGCGCCGACAACCTCCTGGACCGCATTTATTACAGCTACTATCCCGTCCCCGGCCGTCTGGTGTTCGCCGGCCTGCGGTTCCGCCTGTGAGAGCCGTCGCTCTGCTCCTGTTGGCCATTTCGGCCGCGTATGCGGAGGATCCGCTACGCATCACGGTGCTCACGCGCCTCAACCGAGCTCTGCCGGAAGCTCACCGCCGCTTCGTGGAACGCTGGGGCGAGGGCCGGATCGAGCTTCGCTACGGCGATTTCGAAGCGCCTCCCAAAGACTGGGACCGCTCCGAGGTGATCTTCACCTACCTGATGCCGCGCGAAGCCGCCGCCCGGCTGGCGCCGCAGTTCCGCCAGGCGATTCGGCGGGGCGCAAAGGTGATCGCGCACTGGCCCGAGCCCGCACAGAGGCAGTTCGGACTGGTGCAAGATGAGGCTGTCCTCCAGGCGGCCGTCGAGTACTGGAGCTTGGGGGGCGTCGAAAACCTGGCGCGCTCGCTGGCCTATCTCTACGTCAAGGTGGGCGGCCGCACCGGCATCGCCGTTGAACCGCCAGTGGCCGTGCCGACGGTTGGGATCTATCATCCGGAGGCAAGCGAGCCGTTCGCCAGCCTCGAATCGTTTCTGGAGTGGCAAGCCCGCAGGAAGGCCTTTGCCCCAGATGCGCCGCGCGTGGCGATACTGTTCTACCACACCAGTCTGAAAAGCCGCGATACGGAGCACATTGACGCGCTCATCGCCGAGCTGGAGAAGCGGGGCATGGTTCCGGTTCCGGTGTTCGGCTGGCCGCCTCCCGAAGCCGAACCGTTCCTGATGCGGAACGGCGCGCCTGCGGTGGAAGCGGCCTTCGCGCTGAACCTGGGATTCGCCCGGCCATCCGACAGCGAATTCCTGGCGCGCTTGAACGTTCACGTCATCAACCTGATGACGACCCGGCAAAGCCTCGAGGAATGGACCCGCTCCGCCCAGGGTTTGCAGACGGACCAACTAGCCATCCAGGTGGGAGCGCCGGAGCGGGCGGGGGCTACGGACCCGATGACGTTCGCGGCCACCGAAAGGACATCCGATGGCGCCTCGCGGCGGACCGTGCCGATCCCCGAGCGGGTGGAAATGGCCGTGCGGCGCGCCGAACGGTGGATTGCGTTGCGGCGCAAGCCAAACTCCGAGAAACGCATCGCCATTTTCTACTACAACAACCCGCCGGGGAAGGGAAACATCGGCGCCAGCTACCTCAACGTGCCCGGCTCGCTCGCCGCCATCCTGCGCCGCCTCCAACAAGAGGGCTATCAGACCGGCGGCCGTGTTCCACAAGAGAAGGAGCTCTTGGAAATGCTCGAGCGTGCGGGCCGCAACGTCGAGCAGTGGGCGCCCGGCGAGCTGGACGAGATCGTCGCCCGGAAGCAAGCCGTGCTCATCCCCATGCGCCAGTACAAGCAATGGCTGGCCCAAACCCCGAGGCCATTTCAGGAGTCCGTGCTGCGCAACTGGGGCCCGCCCGAGAAGTCCGATCTGATGACGATTCGCACGCGGGATGGGGAGCCGCTGTGCGTGCTGCCTTCGCTGCGTTTTGGCAACGTCTGGGTAGGCGTCCAGCCGCTGCGCTCCGCCTTCGCCCTGGCGGGCAAGACCCTGCACGATACGACCATCCCGCCGCCTCACTGTTACGTGGCGGCCTATCTGTGGCTGCGCCACGTGTTCCAGGCCGACGCCATTACGCATCTGGGGCGGCACGGCACCCTGGAGTTTCTGCCGGGGAAGAACATCGGCATGGCCGGTTGGGATTCCGCCGAAGTGCTGATGGGCGACACCCCCGCGCCGTACTTTTACATCATCGACGGGGGCGGCGAATCGACCACCGCGCGCCGCCGCGGCAAATCGACGTTGATCGGGCATTTGACGCCGTTGATTGCGGCGGGAGGCGCGCAAGATGAATTCCGGCGGCTCCGGGAGGCGCTTGCGGAGATCGAGAAGGTCCGGGACGCTTCGCCGGGTTTACGGGCTGAATACGAGAGCATCGCGCGGGAAGAGATCCGGCGGCTCCAGCTGGACAAGCAGCTTGGCCTGGAGCTGGACGGGGAAGCCTGGGAAGAAACCGTCGAACGGATCGCCAACTTTCTTGAGGAGACGGAAGCCGGTCCCATTCCCATGGGCATCCATACTTTGGGTGAGCTTCCCAGGGAAGAGGTGCAAATCGAGTCTTTGGCCGAGTTTCTCAAATCCGGACTTTCCGAAAGCGACTTGAGAGCGCTCGGCGGCGCCCCGCTGCGTTGGGCAGAAGCGCTGGTTCGCGGGGAAACGCCGCACATCGGAATCAACGGGGACAGCGGCTTGCTGGAGCGCGTTTCAAAGCAAATCGAAGCCGCGTCCTCCTGGCTGGCGAACCTGCGCGCGTCAGCCAGTATGGAGCTGGATGGTTTTATCCGTGTGCTGCGCGGCGAGTATCTGCCCAGCGGTTCTTCGGGCGACCCGCTGCGCGCGCCCGCCGCATTGCCGAGCGGCCGCAACCTGCACGACTTCGACCCCTCGCTGATCCCCACTCGCGCCGCGTGCGAGCTGGGCCGCAAGCTCGGCGACGAGCTTCTCAAGCGCCATCGGGAGCGCACCGGGAGCTTGCCGGAAAAGGTCAGCATGGTTCTCTGGTACGGCGAAACCATCCGCCACCAGGGAGCGATGGAGTGCCAGGCCCTGTATCTGATGGGCGTCGAGCCGCAGTGGAACTCGCGCGGAGTTGTGGATGATCTCCGCCTTATTCCCGAATCCAAGTTGGGACGCCCGCGGGTCGACGTGGTGATCACGGTCGCGGGCATCTACCGGGACGGCTTCCCCGACAAGATGCTGTTGCTTGACCGCGCCTCCCGCATGGCGCAGCAGGCGGGCGACAACGCGCTCAGCCGCAACACCCGGCGCAATGCCGAGGAACTGGCGCGCAGCGGCCTGCCTACGGAGCTGGCCGCCAAGGCCGCGGCCGCGCGCGTTTTCGGTCCCGCTCCCGGCGACTATGGCGGCGGGATCTCCAACCTGATCAAACAAAGCCGCGACGCGGGCGATTCCAGCCTCATTGCCAATGCCTATCTGAATCACAATAACTTTGCTTACACCGGGGAAGGATGGGGCGAGTCCATTCCCAAGGCCCTTGAGACGCAACTGAAGGGAAACCAAGTGGTGATTCACTCGCGGTCGACCAACCTGTACGGCGTGGTGGATAACGACGATTTCTTCGATTTCGCGGGCGGTCTCAATCTGGCCACCAAACACGTCAACGGCGGCGCAGCGCCGGAGTTCTACGTGGCGAATCTGCGCAAGCCGGGCCGCGGGCGTCTTGACGATTTCAAGACCTTCCTCGCTGCCGAGATGAACGGGCGGTTTTTCAATCCGAAGTGGATCCGGGAAATGCAGCGGAGCGGCTACGCCGGCGCGCGGGAGATCTTTGATCATCTCGAAAACGTCTATGGCTGGCAGGCGACCACGCCGGAGCACGTGGATGGATCTTACTGGGACAAGGCCTATGAGGTCTACATCCAGGACCAGCATGGACTCGGCTTAAAGGAGTTCTTCGAGAAAGAGAACCCTCACGCGCGGCAGTATCTTCTGGCGCGCTTACTGGAAGTGGACCGGCAGGGAAGCCATGTCTTCACGCCGGAACAGAAGGCGCAACTGCTGCGCGAGTATGCCCGGTCGGTGGCCCGCTTCGGAATCGGCTGCTCGGCCAACACCTGCGGAAACCGCAGGCTTCAGGACGCAGTCGCCTCCTCGGCGGTCTCCTTAGCGGGACTCACTGCGGGGGAGCTGAAGGAGTTCCGCACGGCTCTCGAACGCGCTTTTTATCCCCGACGCCCGCCGGCCGCTTTTTCCTCGCAAATGGGGCAGACTGGCGGCGCAGGCGGGCGCGGCCGGGTCGTGCGCTCGGCGAGGCCGTTCCGCTTGTTCCACATAGCCATGCCGCCACTCGCCAGCGCCGGTTTTCTAGTGCCCCTGGGTTTGGGAGTATTCCTGTTGTTTCTCGCCTCCAGCGGCTTACTGGGCGCTTTACAGGCCGCCTGGCTGCGGAGGCGCGGTCCAGCTCTGGATCCCCTGCGCCTGAGCGGCCGGCAAGGCTAAAGGCGGACCATCGCCGCCGCCACAAACGGGCCGTGCAAGCCGGCTTGCGGAAGTACGGCTGGCGGCGGATGCACAGGAACGCCAGGCGCGCGCAGGGCGTCCGCTTTGGCTTGATCTCCCCCGGGAAGCGCATCCATCGGGCAGCGACACCCGCGGCCGGGTCCTCCGGCCCGCTTAGGTATCAAACCACTTTTGTCCGGGGCGCTGCATCTTGCGCACGGCTTCGTCGTTCATTTCCACGCCGATGCCGGGCTTGTCGGTGACGTAGATGTAGCCCTTCTGAAGGATGTCGCCTTCCTTGACGTAGATCTTCCACTGCTCGTGCCGGGAGGCCGGATGGCCCCAGTGCCACTCCAGGACCAGGGCGTTTGGAATCGCCGCCATCATGTGGCACGTGGCCATCGTGCCAATCGGCGAAGCCTGCGCGTGCGGCGCCATCGGGATGTAATAGGTATGCGCCATGTCGGCGATCTTGCGCCCCTCGAGCAATCCGCCGCACTTCTGAATGTCCGGCATGATGATGTCCACCGCCTGCTTTTCGAGGAGTTGCCGGAAGCCGTGCCGCAGGAAGAGATTCTCGCCGGCGCAAATCGGCGTGTGGGTGGACTGGCGCACGTCGCGCATCGCGTCCACGTTCTCCGGAGGGACCGGTTCTTCAAGCCACAGAAGGCGGAACGGTTCCAGTGCCTTGGCCACGCGCTTGGCGGTGCCGAGATCATAACGGCCGTGCATGTCCACCGCCAGTTCGATGTGTTTGGGCAGCGACTCGCGCATGAACGCCACCTTGTCGATCATGTTGTCGATCTCCTGGTTGTTGGCGGTCCAGTTGACGCGGTCGAAGCGGGCCGGATCGTTGGCGTCGTCGATATCGATTTTGGCGGCAGTGAATCCCATTTCGATGATCTGGTTGATAAACTTCTGGGCATTGGGATCCTTGCGGTCGTTCGTTCCGGAATCGCAGTACATCCGCACCCGGTCGCGCATCTTGCCGCCCAGCAACTGGTAGATCGGCAAACCCGTGGCCTTCCCTGCCAAGTCCCACAGCGCAATTTCCACCGCCGTCAGAGCCGTGATGTACTGGCCAGCTTGAGCGCCCGCAAAAATGCCGGCGGTGCGGATCCGCTCCCAAATTGCGTCCACGTTCAACGGATCCCGGCCGATCAGGTTACCCCGGAAGCTCTCGATGATCGGAACGCCGCCGCTGATCGCATCGACGGCTTCGCCTTGGCCGAAGATCCCTTGGTCCGTGTAGATGCGGCAATGCAGCGAGCCGCCGACCACGGCTGTGCTCACCTTGGTGATCTTCAATCTGGGCCGCTGATAGGGGGTAGTCGCGGTCTGAATCGCTGCGGAAAGCCCCTGCAAACTAAAAAGTCCGGCTGCCGCGCCGGCGGCGCCGTGCAGAAATCGTCTCCGGTCCATTTTGCTCATAGAAGACACTCCTCTGCTCGCGGCCCTGCTGGGCAACGAGTCTCTAGCCTTTATAGTTCAGACCAAGGGCGGGTGTCAAACTAAATCGTTAACGAAAAAAGTCCGGGGTGAGCCGCCGCCGGCTCAGCCCCGGACCCGAGGAGAGAACAGACTCCAACGCTTCGACTTTGCGGTCAAAGATCTTAAAGCGGCATTCTTATCCGGCGGTGTAGATCCGCACCTCCACGCGGCGGTTCTGCTGCCGGCCGTCTCGCGTCTTGTTGTCGGCGGCCGGATTCGCCTCCCCGTAGCCGACGGTGTTCACACGGAACAACGGAAGCTTTCCTTCCAAAGTCAGGTACCGGACGACGGCGGCAGCCCGTTTGCGGCTCAACTCAAGGTTGTACTCGGGCGAACCCGTCGAATCGGTGAAACCTTGGACTTCGATGACGTAGCGCTTCAGTCCCCGCGCTTTGGCGACCACCGAATCCAACACCTGCTTGGCCTCGGCGGTCAGCTCATCCTTATTGAGGTCGAAAAGGACCGTGTGTGTCCCAACCAGCGTGTAGTTGTCCAGCCCTTCGATCTTGTTGGTCAGGCTGGTCTCAACCTGGCCGGCGCGGGCGATGCCTTTTTCGCCCAGAGCCCGGGCGGCGGCGGCTTCCTTGTTGGCCAGAGCCGCCTGCTCGTTGGCGCGGGCGGCTTCCCGGCCAGCGGCCGCGGCCCGGCCGTCGGCGGCCTGAGCGCGCTCATCGGCGCGGGAGACGCCCTTCTCCAGCTCGGCAATCGAGGTTGCCTGCTGTTTGGTGGTCTTGTCGAGCTCGTCGACCTTCTGCTGCACAGGTGCGACGGTCTGCTGAACGTACTTCTTGGTAGCGCAACCCGTCCCGAAGGCGGCGGCTACCGCAACGGCGAGTGCAATCACGAAAACAGATCTCATATGAGGTTCTCCTTGGCGGGTCGACTGCTATACCGCTTTCTACATGGTGCTGAGAAAATTTTTCCCACCGGGCACTGGCAATTGCCCGGCAAACTGGTGTAACATGCTGTTGAACAAGAGGTTCTGTTCATCCGGGCGGATCATGTGCACGCCGGGTGCCAGAACGGAGCCCTTGCTCGGCAGCCCATCGACGGCTGAGGAAAGACACGGAGGAGAAGAATGTCTCAGACTTGGGTGATCTTGGCGTACGGCTGTTCCGGCGTTTTGGCTCTCTTGCTTCTTTATCTGAGCGGTCCCCGCCGCTGGTATTGGCATCTGCTCAGCGTTCTATTGGCGCTGGTGATCGGGTTGGTCCCCCTCCCCAAGTCGCTCAACACGCCGCAGGGAAGCTTGTGGATCGGCGTGGTTTTCGTTTTTTTGTTTTTGTGGGGCGCGGCGGCTCCTTTCTTCCTTTCCCGCAGGCGAAGCTATTAGCGGCCCGCGCGCCGCTGCCAT
>Ga0315298_1002322_pt1 | contig 32490 bp, 40 predicted proteins | sample WHS_1_MG_FD_203077 | JGI IMG/M metagenome (GOLD analysis project Ga0315298, IMG submission 203077) | Extremophilic microbial mat communities from Washburn Hot Springs, YNP, Wyoming, USA - WHS_1_MG | ecosystem: Environmental > Aquatic > Thermal springs > Hot (42-90C) | place: USA: Wyoming... | reverse complement strand
TCTGGGGTGGATAGACACGAGCATATAGGGATGGGGCGGATAGGGGATGGGGGCTTCAGGGCCATCCTCCGCCACCGGGCGCTGCGCGGGCTCCCCATGATCCTAGAGACCCCGCTAGATGGGCGCCGCGACGACCTCGAGGACCTGAGGTGGGTCCGCGGGCTGGCGAGGGAGGTGGGCCTCATCTGAGGGCTGGAGGGATCAAAAGATATATACCCCCATCGGCCAATTTATATGCCGACCGCTCATGGGCCCATCGAAACGGCTCCTCCCGATCCTGTTGCTGATGCTCGTCGTGCCCTTGGTGGCTTGCGCGGCCCCCTCGGCGAAGGCCCAAGCCTGGGCGGGAGGGGGCGGCGTCGTGTGGGGCTATATATATGGGTACGATTGGAGGGGGCGGCTGAGGCCGATCTCTTGGGCCAAGATCGAAACCGTCGACGGCCTATACTCCACCTCCTCCATGGATGGCTTCTATGAGCTCGTCCTGCCCTCCGGCACCTTCCTCATAAGGGTCAGCGCTCCGGGATACGCCGAGCAGGTCATCACGGTGGCCGTGACCGGCGGCTCCTCCTCATCGCTCGACTTCTACCTCGAGCAGAGCCGGACGCCCATACCGGAGCACCCGGCTTGGGCGGCGCCGATCCTAATGGCCTTGGCCCTCGCCGCGGCCATCGCGCTGATGAGGAGGAGGGCTTGGCGGTAGCGAGGCCCCGCCCCTGAGCTCGCTGGCTCTTCCGCGGGCTACATGGACCTCAGGATGCGTATCCGCTCGCGGATGTCCGGGTGGGTCGCGTAGAGGCCGTCCAAGGGGCTCCTAGTTGGGTCCACGAAGAACAGATGCGAAATGGCTTCGCTGACCTTCATATCCCCCTTATTCGCCTTCATGATCTTCTCGAGGGCGTTCGCCAAACCGGGCGGGTACCTCGTCAACTCGACCGAGCTGGCATCGGCCAAGAACTCCCTCCTCCTCGATATCGCGGCCTGCACGAGCCTGACGGCTATCGGCGCGAATATCGCCAATAGGATCCCGACCAAGATCAGCGGGCCGAGATCCCTCCGCCCCCTCCTCTCGCCGCGCGGGGCGTACCAGAGCGACCTCAAGAACATGTCGCTAAGGATCGCGACCAAGCCGACCATTACGGCTACTAGGGTCGCGAACCTTATATCGTAATTCCTCACATGCGATATCTCGTGCCCTATCACGCCCTCCAGCTCATCCCTCCTGAGGCCCCTCAAAAGGCCTGTGGTGACGGCTATCGATGCGTGGGCCGGGTCCTTGCCCGTTGCGAATGCGTTCATCTCATCGCTCTCGATCAAGTAGATCTTGGGCTTCGGTATCCCGGCGGCTATGCTCAGGCCCTCGACGACGTTGACCAAATGGACGTATCTGGGATCGCCCTCGTCAACGCGCCGGGCTCGCGTCGCCGCCAGGACTATGCCATCGCCGTAATTGTAAGTCAAGTAAGCGTAAGCGAGGACGGTCGGCGTGGCCAAGGCTAGGAATCCCAAGGATAGCCCTGGGGCGAATATCGAGGAGATGGAGTAGACTAGGGAGAGGAGGATGGAGAATACGGCCAAGGAGAGGAGGGCGGAGTTCCTCCTATTCTTGGCTATCTGGTCGTAGAAGCTTACCCTCTTCATCAGAACCGCACTTTCACGGGCTCCCTTTCGGCCTCCGGTATCTCGAAGAACTCCCTCGTCTTGGCCTTCCCCACGATCCCGGCGAACCACCTCCCCGGGATCGTCGTGATCGCGTTGTTGAAGTTCAGAACGGAGTCGTTGTAGAATTGCCTCGCGTAGGCGATCTTCCCCTCGATGCCCTCCAGCTGCTCCTGGAGGAGCTTGAAGTTCTCGCTCGCCCTCAGGTTCGGGTAGTTCTCCGCTATCGCGAAGATCGTCTTCAGCGCCCGCGCCAGCTCCCCCTCCGCCTCGGCCCTCGATTTCACGTCCGTTGCCCTCATCATGTTCTCCCTCGCCTTCGTCACCATCTCTATGGCCTTCTCCTCGTGCTTCATATAGCCCCTCACCGTTTCGACTAGGTTCGGCACCAGATCCGCCCTCTTCTTGAGCTGGACGTCTATTTGGGACCAGGCGTTGTCGATCCTATTGGATAGGACGATTATCCTATTCATCGAATATACGAGGATCGCGACGGCTATCAAGGCCACCAAGGCCATAGCCGCCACCAATATCCACGACCAAGGCAATGCAACGCACCTAGGGAGCTCCCTATAGCCATATGCCTTAGATAATATTTACCTTCCGATGGGGCCGCTGGCTGAGGACCGCTTAGTCCGCGCGATCGGGCCCAAATGGGATCGCGGAGCCCCGCTAGGGCTTCCGAGCGAGCGGGTTTCCCCTCAAGCGGCTCTCATAGGCCTTCCTGCTCAGCGAATCGGCCTCTGAGTTCTTGCCCCTGGGGATCCATAGGAAGGATATCTTATCGAACTTCCGGGCCAGCTTCAGGGCATCGAGGTACTTAGGCGCGTAAAGGCCGCCCCGGAGGCCCCACCGCCCGCTCATCTGGTTGACGAGCAGGCGGCTATCGGACTTCACGACGACCTCCTCCCCTTGCCAGCCGCAGTCCAAGAGCCACTTCAAGGCCTCGCAGAGGGCGTAATACTCGCTGAAGTTGTTCGAAACGCGCTCCCCGACGAACCCATGCGCTTCCTTGATCCTCCTCCCATCCCTGTAGACCACGAAACCAAAGGTTCCGACGCCCGGGTTCGTCGGCTCCGCCAAACCATCTATGAAGACCTCGAGCATGGCGATTTGGACCTCCCAGCCCTCTGGGCCCTTCCATAACGATTGGCCTGGGTCCAATTTAGCGTTTCGATCCCGATCTCCTTAGAGGGAGGCCCAGCCGTCCGGTTTGGGCCGAGGGGGCGGGCCCAAGGCCTCATCGGGATCGCCCGATCCTTTCCGAAACTCCCAAAAAAACAAATATAGCCCAAGTCGGTCCATCGCATGGGAGAGGCATGGGAATAAACATCAGAAGGGTATTGATAGAGGCCTCGAAGCCGCGCGAAACGGCCCTCGTCGACCTATCGCAGGCCATCTGCTCCGTGAACGGCGTCGAGGAATGCGACATAGTGGTCACGGACGTCGACGCTAGGACCGAAACCGTGAAGTTGACCGTGAGGGGCCCGAATATCGGATACGACGAGATAATGAGGATCATGCGCGATAGCGGCATGTCCATCAAGGGCGTGGACGAGATAAGCGTATCCAAATCCAAGCAGGTCCCTAAGCCGGCCTCCCCCTAGCCCCCGCCCTGGATCGCTTCAGGCCAACGAATCTAGCAAGAACCCGACCGCGAAGGCCATCAGCCCGAACCCGGCCATCCTGAGGCCCCTCATCCAAGGATTCCTATGCCCGATCTTCCCCATATACGCGCCCGCGGCGAACAACGTGCCCAACGCCAGCGCTATTGAGGCCCAAGCGGCCTCCCTGAGCCCTATGGTCTTCAAGGCGACGAATGCGAAGGGCGATATCGTTACCATGCAGGAGAGGAGCGGGGTGAAGAAGTTGACCGAGGCCAGCAATAGGGCGATCGATTTGGCGGACCTCTCGATCCAAGTGCCATTCAGATCCCTGAACAGCGCCCTCTCGAGCTCCGAGATCGCCTTCTCCCTTTCGATCCTCTCCGACTCGTAGACGCTGACTCCGGTCGAGATGCCGAGGGCGAGGCTGCTCGTCGCCATCGTGAGCGCCACGGCCCTGAGGCCGGCCTCCGATGCGTAAGCTACCCCGACGACTATACCCAATAGCATAAAGGTCGAATCGAACAGGGTATTTATGAAGGATCTGCGGAGGAGCGGGGCCACGTCCTCCCTCGAGAGGGTCTTCCTCAGGCTCTCCATCTCGACCGCCTTCAATCGGAGCGTTCGGGCCTTTCCTGGGGCCTCTGGGCTCAGGGAGGGGCAAACGCCCGCGATATTTAAGCTTGCCCGGATCCCAGCGACCCAAGCCCAAGCGGCCCGAGGGCGAAAAGGCTTAAATCCCCATCCAAGGATTGCTCGGGCGGGCGGGAGGGGCGCGCCCGCCCTTTGCCGCCCATCGCTTGAGGTCTTCGCGGATGGCGAATGGTCCCCTTCGGAGGACGAAGATCGTATGCACGCTCGGGCCGGCCAGCGAGTCCCCCGAGGTCATAAGGGCGATGATCCGGGAGGGGATGGACGTCGCCAGGCTGAACTTCTCCCACGGCACCTGGGATTGGCATGAACGGGCCGCAGGGCTCGTCAGGGAGGCCGCGGAGGGGCTGGGCGGGGAGGTCGCGATCCTCCAAGACCTGCCGGGGCCGAAGATCCGGGTCGGGGAGATCAGGGGCGGATGGGTGGAGCTCAAGGCGGGGCAGGATTATACCCTAACGGCCGAGCCCTTGCTCGGGGACGGGCGGGCCGCCTCGATCGGCTACGAGGGCTTCGCCGAGGGGCTTAAGGAAGGGGATAGGATCTTCTTGGCCGATGGCGTCCTCGAGCTGAGGGTCGTCGGCGTGGAGGGGCGCGCAGTCCATTGCAAGGTGGTCGTGGGCGGGAGGCTGGCGTCCCGAAAGGGCGTCAACCTCCCGAGCAAGGCCCTGAGGGCACCGGCCCTGACCGAGAGGGATGAGGAGCACTTGAGGTTCGGCCTCGGCCTAGGGGTCGATATGGTGGCCCTATCCTTCGTAAGGGATCCCTCCGACTTGAGGAGGGCGAAGCGATTGATCGCGGAGCAGGGGTCCGAGGCGCGGGTCGTCGCGAAGATAGAGAGCCAAGAGGCTTTGGATAACTTCGACCCGATATTGGAGGAGGCGGATGGGATAATGATAGCCAGGGGCGACCTCGGGATCGAGATCCCCTTCGAGAGGGTCCCGATGATCCAAAAGGGCCTGATATCGAAGGCCAGGAGGGCGGGGAAGCCCATCATAACCGCGACCCAGATGCTCGGCTCAATGGCCGAGAACCCCAGGCCCAGCAGGGCGGAGGCCGCCGACGTCGCCAATGCCATATTGGATGGCACGGACGCCCTCATGCTTTCGGAGGAAACGGCCTCGGGCAAGTATCCCATCGAGTCCGTCAGGACGATGGCGAAGATAGCCGGAGCCGTGGAGGAGTCCTTCCCCTTCCATTCGGATGCCCCGGGAGAGCGCGGGGCGGAAGGGGATGTGCCGACGGCCATAGCCAGCGCCGCATGCCAGCTGGCGGCCATGCTGGATGCGTTCGCGATAGTGGCCCCAACGGAGACCGGCTATACGGCTAGGCAAGTTTCGAGGCATCGCCCCAAACAGCCCATAATAGCCCTGAGCCCGAACCCATCGACCGTGAGGGCCCTAAAGCTCTCCTGGGGGGTCTTCCCGAGGCGGATACCCCGCTTGGCCGATACGGATGGGATGCTCAAGAGCGCCTTGGAATCGGCGATATCTTGGGGGGCCGCGAAGGGGGACGTCGTCGTCGCCATCGCCGGCCACCCGGTCGGGATGCCCCATAGGACGAACCTGATAAGGGTCTACACGGTCGAATAGGCCGGCCGCCCGCTACGGCGGAGGCACCGGATGCCGGGCGATGGAAAGTTTAAGTTATGGGCTTGGGCTAGCCTTGTCGAGATTTGCAGTTGAGGCGTATGGCCAAATCCGAGATCCGATGGGATGCCCCGCGAACGCGGCTCAAGGCCCTCTTCCTCCTATCGATCCTCATCCCCATAGCCCTGGCCGCCACCCCTCCGGCCCGGGCCCTGGAGTTGCCCATCCAAGCCCCGATGGCCGGATCCGGCGGGGAGCCGGTCGACCTCCTGGGCTTGGTCGATAAAGGACCGGCCAGGGTCATCGTGGAATATGAGGACGCGCTGCCCACGCTCCCTCCCGGGGCCAAGCTCTTGGGCGATTGCAATTCATTGCGCATGGCCTTCTTGGAGGTGGATCGCCGGGATTTGGAGGGGCTCCTGCGCAAACCGGGCGTTTTGGGGGTCTATCCCGACCTGAAGGTCCAGATGGCCGCGAGCCCCGGGGCCTTCGATGCGGGGAAGGAGTACCCGTTCCTCGGCCGCTATCCGGCCCTCCTGAACGAAACGGTCGAGATGGTCGGGGCGAGTGGGCTTTGGGGGCTGGGCTTCAGGGGGGAGAACATGACCGTTGCCATCCTCGACAGCGGCATCGACAAGACCCATCCCAATCTAAATGACTTGGACGGCGACCCCTCGACGAATGGGACCAAGGTGGTCGGCGAGGTCTCCTTCGCCCCCGGTGAGGAAAAGGATACGAAGGACTACGTGGGCCACGGGACCTTCGTGGCCGGCATAATAGCCGGGACCGGCGCGGCGGAGGCAAAGGGCTTCTACGGGTACTTCGCGGAGGGGCTCCTCAACGCCACGATCGCGAAGGGCACCCAAAAGGGCGTGGCCCCTATGGCCAAGCTTTACAATGTGAAGATCTTCAATAAACTCGGAGCGGGCTATATCTCCGGCGCCGTGGCGGGCATAGAGTGGGCCATCGATCACAAGGCCGACGTCATAAACCTGAGCCTCGGCCTCGTGCCCATAGCGCCGAGCGATGCGCTCCTGAGGGCCGCCGAGAAGGCCGTGAAGGCCGGCATAGTCGTCGTGGCCTCGGCCGGGAATTATGGGCCCAGCTCCTTCACGATCACAAGCCCCGCCCTCTCGCCCCACGTCGTAGCGGTTGGGGCTTGCTACCGGGCCGGGGGGGCCACCTACTTCAGCGGCAGGGGCCCCGCCCCCTATACGCTCATCGAGAAGCCCGATCTCGTGGCGCCCGGGGCGGCCGTGATCTCCTCCGTCCCGGCCGCGAGCTTCAAATCGCCCTACGCGGAGATGTGGGGGACTTCCGCCTCGGCGCCCTTCGTCTCCGGCGCGGCGGCCCTCCTGAAGCAGGCCGCCCCCGCCGCCTCCAAGGGGAGCCCCTACGCCATAAAGGCCGCCCTGATGGCCGGGGCCAAGGATCTGGGCTTGGACCAAAGCGTTCAAGGCGCTGGCCTCCTCAACGCGACGGCCGCCTACTTGGCCCTGAGGGCCAATTCCTCCCTGACCAGGTTCGCCGTAAGGGGCCTCAACTCGACCACCGCGCCGCTCATCTGCCTCTACCCCGGCGACTTCAAGGTCGCGAACCTGACCGTGATAGCGCCGGAGAGGCTCGTGAACGCCACCTTCGACATAACCGGTAGCATCGCCTCCATAGCGTCGTTCTCGAACGCCTCCCGCCTCGCCGTCCACAAGTCCCTCAAGGCGGCCACCGGGGATGTCTGGGATCCGACGCCGAACTACTACGTAATCGGCGAGCGCTACAGGAACTCCACATCGCGCCAGGTCGCGAACGCCACGGGGATCGTATCGATCCCGATCCAGATCCGGATCCCGGAGGGCTCGGGTCCGCTGACGTATAGGGGGCGGGTGAGGCTCCTCAACGGGACGCGCCTGGTGGACGAGATCTCGATCAGGATAGACTCCAAAACGGCTAAGGCCAAGATCCTATTCGACGACGTCTTCCAGGGCAAGATAGATGCCCAGTCCCACCAAGTCATACCGTTCGATGCGGAGAGGCTTTGGGGCGGATCGATGATATCCATCTACGCCAACATCTGGCCCCTGGGAGCTTTCGACTGGTGGAGGATCGCCTCCGAGGAGGGCTACGACGTCGATTCCCTAAGGCAGGCCATGAACTCCACGGGCACGGGCGATCCCTGGAGCTTGATGATGAGCGGCCGATACGATGCCATAGTCCTCTTCGATACGGAGCTCCACGAGGGCAGCGCCTCGATGTTCCCGAAGATCCTCGAGAGGGGCACCAGCCTCTTGGTCCTATACGATGCGGACTTCGCGTATCAGAGGATCGAGGAGTTCGCCAGGCCGGAGGAGGTGGAGCGGCCACCGGCCACCGGGATGGTGGAGAACTTCAACCGCGCGCACCCGATCTCCGAGGGCATCAGGAACGCGACGTTCTTCGGGGGGATCTTCTTGACCGTGAGGGACCCGGCCGAGGTCGTCGCCACGGGCTACGAGTACGGCGATCCCGCCTTCAGCGGCGTCATGATAGCCACCTACCAAGCGGGTTCCGGGAGCAGGCTGGTCGTCATGGGGGATTCGAACTCGTTCGATATAGGCCTCGTAAAGGATTACGTATGGATGTACTATCGCCTCAAATGGGGCAAGGGGGCCCTATCGACCGACAACGAGAGGCTGGCCCTGAACCTGCTGAGGTACTCGATCCCCGCGCCGAGGCCGTGGTGGGCCGACTACTGGCCTTGGCCGAGCTCGGGGGCGGCCCTCCTGATCGCCCTGATAATCGCCTCGGGGTTGGCCCTCCACTATAGGCGAAAAGCCCGATCGATCCGGGGCCAGAGCGGGCTCCGATGACGATCGGATCTGGAGGCCTTTTGGGATCGCCTCAGGCCGGCCTGACGGGCAGGACTATCGCCGGGCTCCTAGAAGGCCAGTAGTTCCTGTTCCCGGACCAGCTGGCCCTCAATATATACGTGCCCGGGGCCATCGGCCTCCAAGAGGCCGTGAAGTCACCGCCCTTTGGGGGGCCGTAGAGGAGCAGCCTCCAAGTCTCATTGCCCAAGCTGTACTCGATCCTCACGAGGCCGTCCGATGCGTTGACCCCGAGGATCGCCTTGAGCCCTATGGCCTGTCCCACCGAGGTCGAGTTGGCGCTGGCGAATAGGTCTATCGCGCTGCTCTCCCTCTTCACCTCCAAGTCCGCGCTCGTGCTGAGGGCGTCCGGGACCCTAGGATCCCCGGATCTCCACCTGGCCCTTATGGAGTAGGCTCCCCCCTCAGGCCTCCAAACATGGCGGTAAGTTCCGTTGGCCCCGCTCTCCACCCGGGCCAGCTCCTTCCAATTCAGGCCGCCGTCCTCCGAGATCTCCAGGCTTATCGGTATCCCCTTGATCGAGGGGCCGGGCCTGGTGGAGTTGAGCTGGCCGGAGATCTCCACGGACTCCCCGTAGGTTATCGAGGCTTGGCCGAGGGTACATGAGACGGAGTAGGGGCTCGGGTACTTCACCTTGTAGACGAAGACGAAGTTGTTCTTTGAGGAGAAGGCCATCTCGAAATTCGGTTCCGCGGGGAGCATCATGGCCCCCCTGTTTATGAGGAGGCCTAGCATCGACTTCACGTTCAGCTTGTTCTTCTCCGCGAACGTCTCGTTGGAGAGGAGCCTATCCCCGGCGTAGACCAGCCTGAAGTAGGTCGACCCGCCCTCCCCCCTCCTCTCGATGAAGTAGGTCCTCTCCCCGCCCCAGCTGGACCCGTTGCCTATCCTGGCCATCCAGTACCACTTCCCGTCCTCGCCGAAGCCCAAGAAGTTCGGCTCTAGGCCAGTCCCCCTCGTGTAGGTCGCGAAGACGGCCACATGGGAGACGTTGTAATACTTCAGTATCGGCAGGGCCCTCGTCTCGTTCGAGAGGAACGCCAGGGCTATCATGGCTATCTGCGTTGCGTTTATTGTGCCATTGTCGGCGAGGCTGTAGCGCTCCCCGATCGTCGTGATCCAATAGCCGTAGTCCCACCATGAGAACACGACGGCGTCCTTCGGCAGGCCGTCCTTCATCCACAGACAGGCCTCCAGCCAATCCGAATACTTGTCCGGCTCTCCGGGCGGGGGGCTCGCCGGGATCGAGGACGTCACTATGGTCGCCGGGGAGTAGGCGGCCCTAGCGGCCGATTGGAAGGTCGGCACCGATGCCAATAGGAGTATCAGCAACGCGGCGGCCCCGAACTCCCTCCCGACCCTCGGCATGTGCCTGATCCTTTTGGAGGGGTAGATGGCCACCTCCTTTATCACGTCGACCGATGGCTTCGCTATCTCCACCAAGGCCATCCCACCTGCCAAGGAGAGGGCGGGCGCCAAGAGGAGCGAGAGCCTGATGAATGACGACGCGAAGTAGAGCGTCGTCAGGCCGTAGAGCAAGAGGAATACGTCGGAGTTCCTGAGCCTCCTCACGGCTATGGCGAAGCCGAATATCCCGAGGAAGCAGAGCACCCCGAACTCGTAGTAAAGGGAGGCCCACGTCGCCGGCCTGTGCTCCGCCACCGATTCCGTAAGGGGCATCTGGGCCCTGGTCAGGGGATAGAGCACCGTCCAGAACTTCGCCTCCAAGCTGTGGATCCTCCCGGTCGCCCAGAGGGCCGCATAGGCGGCCGCGAGGGCCGCCAGGAAGGCCAAGGCGATCAGGCCCTTCGCCCTCCTATCCTTGGCCCTCGAGAATAGGCACGCCATTAGGATTATGACGAAGGCGGCGGGGATCGATAGCGTGGTCCATTCGAAGAGGAAGACGTAGCCCAGCCTCGGCAGCTGGCACGCCGTCCCTATGCCGAAGGCCATCATCAGCGAGTAAGAGAACAATAGCCTCGGGGAGTGCCGGCCCAAGAGCGCGAGGGCCGCCGAGAAGAGCGCCAAGAATACGAGGGCGTACCTGAAGGCACCCCAGCTCGCGCATAGGAATGACATCGAAAGGCCGGCCATCAGGGAATATATCATGGCCGATCTGAGGGATCGCTCCGGCGATATGGCCCTTACGAAGAACGTGAACATGATTATCGCCGCGAATATCCCCACGCTCTCATCGTCGAAGAACCCAAGGGACGTCCTGCTTATGTAGGCGGAGTTGAAGGCGAGGAATAGGGCCGACATGAGGCCCACGGATCTGCCCCAGAGCGCCTTGCCCAAGAAATAGATCGCCAAGGAGGATAGGGCGCCCATCAGGGCCGGGAAGAATACGACCGTCCGATAGAGGCCCGGGTCAATACCCAGCGAGAGCAAGAACCTGTAGAACACGGCGGCTGAGAATGATAGGCCTGGGTAGGAGGTCGAGAAGATGTCCCTACCCCATGGGTACCAGCTCATAGGGTCATGCCAGCTGAAGTAGGAGGAGTAGCCGTTCTTGACGAGGTGGTCGGCTATCCTGTACTGGAGGTAGGGGTCGAACTCGCTCAAGTAGGCCCCCCAGCGCAGGGGCAGGAGCCTCAGGGCCGCCGACGACGCCATTATCACGGCGAGCGAGAGCGCGACCAAGACGTCCGATCTGGGGGCTTCGGATATCGATCTGGCGATCGACCTCAAACCGGCCCCTAGGGCCCCCTTCGGGGCGAAGCGGCCGAGTGCCTTTCCGATCCTCTTGATCGATCCGGACATCGCGGACATCTCTTAGGCGAATGCCTCCAGACCTCTTAACGGGGGCTGGGTTTTAGGCCCCCCAAGGATTTTATAAGCCTTCCCCAAATCAGACCCGCGCCGATCGGCCCGGATGGCGATCGCGGTTTGGGCGGGAGGCTTGGCTTCTTGGTCAACCCCATAGCGGGGATGGGGGGCAGGGTCGGGCTGAAGGGGACCGACGGGCCCGAGGCCCTCAGGAGGGCCATAGAGCTCGGCGCCGAGCCCGTTTCGCCGAAGAGGGCCGAGGAGTTCCTCAGGGAGCTCCTCAAGTTGATGGGCGATCTGGAGGTCTTGGCGGGCGCCGGCCCGATGGGGGAGGACGAAGCCCTTTCATGCGGCATCCGGCCGAAGGCCGTATTCGGCGAGAGGAAACGGGATACGAGCGCGGGGGATACGAGGGCGATCTCGACGGAGATGGCCGAGGGCGGGGCCGATATGATCGCCTTCTGCGGGGGCGATGGGACGGCCAGGGATGTCATGGACTCCATCGGGCGGTCCATTCCGGCCCTCGGGATCCCATCGGGCGTCAAATCCTATAGCTCCGTTTTCGCGATAAACCCAATCCAAGCGGCGAGGATCGCGGTCAGATTTCTGAGGGGGGAGATCGCCGCTGTGGATGGGGAGGTACTCGACGTGGACGAGGAGGCCTATAGGGCGGGTAGGCTAGGGGTCAGGATCTACGGGTACCTGAGGGTGCCCTCGGAGGATTCCTTGATGCAGAGGAGCAAATCCATCGGCCCAGAGGTGGAGGACGAGGAGGAGAACAAGAGGGCCATAGCGAGGTACGTTTCTGAGCTCATGGAGGGCGATCTCGCTTACATAATCGGCCCGGGGACCACCACCAAGGCCATCCTGGATGAACTCGGCCTCGAGAAGACTTTGCTGGGCGTCGATGTCATCGGGAATGGAAAACTGCTGGCGAGGGATGCGAGCGAAGGCGAGATCCTCAGGATCGCCAGGTCCATGCCCGCGAAGATAGTCGTTTCGCCAATAGGCGGACAGGCCTTCATATTTGGGAGGGGGAATCAACAGATATCCCCCGATGTCATCAGGGCGGTAGGCTTTGAAAACATAGTAATAGTGGCGACGAGGCGGAAGGTGGCCAGCCTCAAGCCCGCGAGGCTCTTGGTGGATACGGGGGATGAGGAGGTCGATGAGGCCTTGAGGGGCTACGCCAGGGTGATCGTGGACTATGGGGAGGAGGCCGTGGTCAGGGTCGAGTGAGGGGCTAGGATATATATTTCGGCCCTCCGCCCGCGGCCCTCCTCAAGGCGCCCTCCATCCTCCGCTCGGCCTCCTTCAGCCTCGCCTTCAGCTCGGCCATCTTGGCTATCTCCGGGTCTAGCTTGGAGGGGTCCAGCTCCAAGCCCAGCAAGCGCTTGAGGATCGAGAGGACCGCCTTGGCCGCCCTCGGATCGGGCATGTAGCCCACGGTCTCCCCGAGGAGGCATAGGGCATCGAGGCCCTCCGACCTCGCGAGGGCGGGGATCAAGCCCGCCATACCGACGATCGGGACGCCGGAGACGTCGACCTCCACCCCAAGCTCCTTGAACCTATCCATCCAAGCGCGGCTGTTGGTCGCGCCGTAGACCTTGGGGCTCGGCTTGTCCTCGGAGCTGTAGCCCCCGACCATCGCTATGAGGCTGACGGATTTTGACTTGGCGTAATCCAAGATCTTGAGGGCCACCTCGTATTGCCCCCTAGGGCTTTGGGGCTGGCAATCGCCGGTCAATATCAAAAGCTCAGCGCCACCGGATCCATTCCTCCAATAGTAAAAGTCGTTCCTGGGCAGCCTCACCACGCCCTTTGAATTTGCGATCGCGTAATGCGGGAAGTGGGGCGAGTAAAGGACCGCGACCCTCTTGGCCCCCAGCTCCTTTATGAGGAAGTTGGCGGTTATCCTCCCGACCGAACCCAAGCCGGGGAGGCCCCCTATCAAGACCGGCCTATCCGTCTTTATCGGCGCTTCCTTTATCAGGGTCTTCAACGCCCACCGACCTAGCCCTATAATCCGCGTACTTATCCTGTGGGGAGAATTTCGCCGGGTGCGGGGAAACGGTCTTCATCCCGCACGCCGGGCAGGCCTCTTTAAGCGTGTAGAGCTTGCAGGCGGGGCATCTCCTCATCAACCACTTCATGCCAGAAGGCTCCCCTTCCCCCCGGCCCCCTCTATCGACTTGAGGGCCGCCTCGACCACCTCGTTCAGCCTCCTCTCGGCCTCGTGGTAGCTCTTGGCCTCGAGTTCGATGCGATACTTCGGCGCCCCTATCGTGTATATCCTGACCGAGGCGTCCTGGGCCCTCTTGATCTTCTTGGCCCTCCCGAGGGCCGCCCGGATGGCATCTATGCCATCGGGCTTGCAGCAGCTCATCTCCAATGTCGCGGTGACCTTCACCCTCTCCGGCTTTATCTTCTGCCTCGCGGCCTCGACCAGGGCGCTGGACCATTGGGGGGATATCCCGAGCTTCTCCAAGGGCGCGGGGCCCCTCTCGGCGCATTCCTTGAGGGCCTCGTATAAGGAGCCATGTTTCTCGATGAGCTTCATGCGGATGCCCTCCGCCTCCCCTGGGCCGGCCCCGAGCGATCCGGCGACCTCCTTGAATATGGTTTCGGACCTCCTCTCCTTCTTCCACTCCACCATCTTCTCGGTCCTTTCCCTGCCGGTGACCCTCCTGATGGAGAGGTCCACCTCATTCCTGCTCGGGTTGACCCTGAGGACCTTCAGGACCAGCTTCTGCCCTTCCCTTAAGTGGTCCCTTATGTTCCTAACCCAACTGGTCGAGATCTCGGAGATATGGACCAGCCCCTCCTTCCCGTACTCGTCCAAGAGGACGTACGCCCCGTAGTCGGCTATCCTCTTGACCGTTCCTACTACGAGGTCTCCCTCTTCCGGATATCCCTCGGACAGAGCCCGCCACCCCACTCCCACTATCCTAGCTCCTGCAGGACCTCGGCCTTAATCTCCGCCTTCCCGCCCCTCGGGATCAGCAATGGTTCGTCGCAGACGTTGCAGCCCAAGGCCGTGGAGGACCTATCGAAGACCGTTTGCTCGTTGCCGCATTTTGGGCATTTCACCCTGAGGAAGCGGCTTCGCAGGCTTGGTATCAGATCCCTGCCGCGGATGGCCCCTCACCCCACCTCAAGTTTCTTCAGCCTTATCCCGAGCCTATAGACCTCGTGGCCGCAAACCTTGCACTTCAGCCTGAGCAGCTGCTTCTTCGTGGTCTTGGCCGACCGCTTGAGCTCGGGCCACTTCTGCCCCCCGTAGCCATGCTTCTCCCTCTCGTGCCTCCTGACCCCTTGGGCCAAGGCCCTCTCCTTCCCCTTCTTATAGAGCGATGCCGTGTGCTCGGTGTGCGATCTGCACTTGGGACAATAGGTCGCCATCTCCTTTGGAACCTTCATATCCATCGCCGGAGGGGTCCACTAGGACAGGGGGGCGGGCTTTATTTATGTATCGTTTCCAAGCTATGCGGGTCATGGGGCCGACTGGATCCTCTCCGCCGCGCCCTTCCTTATAAGGGCCTCCGCGTTCTCCAAGGGGAGGGCGGCCACCTCCTCGCGCTTGAACGGCCCGTACTCCTTCATATCGATCCCCACTATGGCGGGGATATCCTGCAGGAACCTGACCGCGAGGATCTTCGAGCCCATGGGCCATGGGCTTGGGGGGGCCGTCCCATCCTCGATCGATCCCTTGAGGTCCCCGAGGTACATGGCGACCTCGAGCAGCATGACCCTTAGGCGCCCCTCTTCCCGGGCGATGGAGCCGGGGGGAGCGGGGCCCCCCTTCAGCACGCCCTTCCACAGCTTCTCGAAACGGAGCTCTATCAGATCCGATGCCAATTTCCTAGCCCTAGCGAGTTCCTCAGACATCAGCTGGGCTTTGAAGGACTTCTCATCCAAAAGCCTCAGGCCGTCCATGAGATCTGCGATATATGAGCTCAGCCTCCCATAGAAGTCCTCTGGGAGGGGCTGGAGCCCCTCGGATAGCTTCTCCTCCCTCCACCGGGCGAAGAGCTCCTCGTACAAACGCTCAATCCACCGCCGGGTAGGCCTTTCCCTTACAGATCAGGAGGAGCGCGGCCGAGGTCGGCAAGGTCACCGTTTCGTCCTTGTACGGCCCGAAGCCCTCCCCCCCGAGCCTGAGCTTCGGGGACTCCATTATATGGATCTTTTCCTCCCCGGTGAAGGCCACGGCATCGGAGAACGGCTCGAATTTCTCGATCCCCTCCAGCCCCAAGGGCATCACCACCAAGCCGGTCTTGCCGTTCAGGCTACCCGGCAGCCTGATGAGCCTGTGCACGTCCGTCGTTACGACCGTGTCGATATTCACCGATGCCAGCTCTATGGCCCTCCGGACGATCGCGCCCCATCCTTTCCCACCCGCGCATCTCCTCAGCCTCCATCCCTTTCCACCGAGCCAATCCTCCAAGAGCGAATCCCTCTCCCCTGCGATCGCCTTGGCGGCTTTGGGCGCGAGGCCGATGGCCTCGAGCTCCTCCTCGCCATAGCGGGCCAATATCTCCGAGACGGCCTTGGAGAGCCTCCCGGCCCAGCCCGGATCCCCGGGCGAGGGGATCCTCCCGGGATAGCCCCTCGGCGAGGTCGGGAGGCCGTGGATCGAGGGGTCGATGCCGATCCCCATGAGGTAGTCGACCATCTCCCTCCTCTCCGACTCCCCCAGTTTCCGGATCTCCTCGGATCGGACGTGGAGATGATAGCCCCTGTGCCCCGAGAAATAGGCGGACATCTCGGAGCGGGCTATGCCGAAGTCCGATCGGAGGACTTCGATGAGCTTCAGGAGCTCGTCCTTCGCCCTCTCGAGGCAGGACTCGCACATCCACGCCTCCTCCTTCAGGCCCTCCGCCCCGCACTCAGGGCAGGCCTTCGGGGCCGGGCCCGCGCCCATCGCCCCGCACGCGCAAGCCCATCTATCGTGTTCGAATTTGCAGGGGGCCTCGAGGTGATCGGCATCTATATCGAAGCACAGGTCCGCCCCGAGCCACCCCTTCTCCTCCATCTCCGCCTCGGGATCGCTGTAAAGGGCGGTGGAGTGGTAAGCGTCCGAGGGGACCGCATCCCTCAAGAAGGCGCCGAGCTCCGCCGCGGACGGGAAGCGCTTATGCCTGAGCATGAACTTCTCCCCAAAGAAGAGGAAGCCGAACTCCCTGCTGGCCAGCCCGCTGGGGGGCTCCAATCGCGATTGGGGCCTGGCGTAGTACTCCCCGAACTTCTCCTTTGCGAAAGAGAGGGCTAGGGCCCGCTTCCGATCGTCCATCCCGATCGGGAGCTCACGGGGATCGAGGGGCTTTAACCATTTCGGCGCCCCTCGGTTTGTGCGCGCTGGATCGGGCCCGATCCGAGCTTTTTCTCATAATAAGCCATCGGATGCCTCACGCCCCCGCACGCCTCGCCCGAGCCGGCGCAGAGCCCGTGGGTCCTCATGGTATCGCACTTCGGGGGCCTGTACTTGGTGCGGCTGCCCCTCAGGCCGAATATATGCTCCACCTGGTACCTGGTCTTCCTCCCATCGAAATCCGCCGAGGATTGGAATACCCGGATTATCTCCTCCTCCCCAAGCCCCGCCCCTGCCAAGAAGGCCGTGAGGGCGAACCTGCCCATATGGGATAGGCTCTTGCCGTGGAGGGCCGAATCGTATAGGACCCTGATGCACGGCGGCATCGCCTCGAGGACCAAGCCCTTGGGCGCCTCCGCGAACTCAAGCTTCCCCCTCGTCGATTCCGCCAGCCCGATGAGGGCCCTCACCGTAGGCTCGAGGAACCCCGGCTCCATGCCCGAAGGGTTCGATATCCTCTCGAGGATCCTCCTATAGACCTCCTCTTGCAAGAGCCTGGCGAGTTCCTCCTTCGTGAGGCGCACCCATCCGCTCGATACGGCCCTGTTGCAGAGCTTCCATTTTCCGTCCCTGAGGGATGCCGTATTCCTCAGGTAGTCAGCGAAGTGCAGCTCGAACTCGTGGGGGCTCCCCGAGCGGGGCCCCCCCGTAGCCCGTATCCTCATCCCGAAGGTGCCCTCCCCTATCCTCAGGGCCTTCTCCGGGGGATCCTCCCTGAGGAAGCCGTAAGCCCTCTTCGCTTCGGCCAAGGCGAATCGCCTCTGGGCCCTCTGATCCCCCACGAAGCTCATGAGCAACAGGGCCACTGGGTACGATAGGATCTCCACCTCGTCATCCCAGCCCCTCCGCTCCGGGGCCCTCGCCTTCAGGATGGCCTCCCTGGCGCGCTCCTCGGCCCTCAAGAGGATGGGGCGGAGGTCCTGGGAGGCGAGGTCCTCCACGGCCAGCCCCCTGGACCTCAAATACTCGGCGGCCTCCGCGGAGAAGGGATACTTCGCCAGGTCGATCTTCCCGAACATCGCCTATTCCGATTCTATCCTCGGGGCCAGATAGTATAGGAGTTTGCCCCCACCCGAGGGCTCGAAGTTCAGCCTGAGGGGCATGTCGGTCGAGAGCTCCACGGTCACGGATTCCGAGGTCGATGCCCCGGCCTTTACCATCTCCGAAAGGTAGCTGAGGCCGAAGGCCGCCTTCGATGGCTCCTTGACCTCGAGCTCGATGAGCCCCCCCTCCTTCGACAATTCGATCGATGCGCTGCTGAGCTCCGACGAGCTCCTCACCACGAACCTCCCCGGCTCCACCTCGAACCTGACGCTCTCGCTTATCAGCCTCGCATCCTCGATCGCCTCGCTGAGGAGCTGGGAGGGGAGCTTCGCCCTTGCGTTGAAGCTTATATTTGGGGTGGGGACCTCCTCCTCCACGTGCTCAAGGGTCGGGAGGGTGAACCTCTTGAGGGCCTTCCCCTTGAACGATAGGTGGAGCTTCCTCGACCCCCCGTCGTAAGACAGCTCGAGCTTCTCGTCGCTCTTCGCCCTCCTCAGGAGCTTCAGGAGATCCGAGAGCCCGATCCTTATCCTCTCGGGCTGGGGGCAGCTGTAGGACTCGAAGGCCGAGCTGGGCAACTCGAAATCCACCATGGCCACGTGGGAGGGATCCATGGACCTCAGCCTTATCCCATTGGGGTCCGCTTGGAAGTCCGCCTCCTCCACGAGGGCCGATATGGCGGCCATGAGGTTCCGGAGGGACCTCGCGTCCGAAACGGTGGCGTTGAACAATCCCATCGCCATCCCATGGACGATCTTATCGGCGATAGATACCCCGAATCCCTTAATAGGGTTTGGGCTAGGTGGTCTCCCTCCAAGTATAGCCGCATTTGGTGCATCTGAAGAATTGGGTCGAGGACTCGTCCGCCCCTCGGGTCTGCACCATCCAATAGAAGGCCCTCTTATTGAGGCATTTGGGGCATTCCGCTTTGGTCGTGGGGAGCGTCCTGAGCTTCTGCTCATCCTTCCCTATGACTATCACGTTCTCCTTCTCGCGCTTTATCCGCCTCACCTCCTTCTCCCGCGAGCATGATTCGTAGCCGCATTTTGGGCAAGTGAACGTGACGGCCCCGTTCTTCTTGGCGGGGATCATCGCGGTGTCGCATTTGGGGCAGAATTTCAACTGCGCATCAGCCTCTCAGGAGGCCCGAGCTCCCAATTTAAGCGTTGCGGATCGCCCTGGCCAGCAGGGCTGCCACCCTCAGGGGTTCCGGGTGCCCCCGGCTGGGGCGGGTGAGCTCCAAGACCTTGGCGGCCACCTCCCGGGAGATCCCCTCCAAGAGGGCCTTGGTGGCGGGGCCACCCCTCACCGGGATCTCCTGGCCCTCGGCCGCCATCGCCATAACGGGGAGCCCGGTCATCGAGCGCAACCTCACCGGGTCGATCGGATGGCCGACCAGCTCGATATCGGGAAGCATCAGGAGCCTGAGCTGGCCGAAGTGCTTGGATCCAAGCACCATGGCGCCCAAGGCTTCGGTTAGGTCCGAGCCCTTCGGGATCGAGCGCCATAGGACTCCATCGAGCCAGAGGCCGCCGCGGAATACGACCCCTATCAGCGCGATCCTATCGCGGCCCCGGAGGGGGGCGGCGCCGACCCCGAGTATCCTCAATTCCCTCTTCACCGCCCTGATCCCACGGGGCCCCTTGGAGCCCGCCCAAGGCCCTTCCGATGAGCTCCGAGAGGGCATCTGGGGATGGGCCCCCAGCCTTGCATATGGTTTCGACGGCATCCTCCATCCTCTCGACTCCCATCATCCAAGCGTAGACCAATAGGGCCTCGGCCGCATTGGCGACGTCGCCCCTCTTGGAGCGCTTGGGCAGGAGGGCCCTCGCCCCGCATCTCCTAGCGGCCTCGGCCAATATCGCGTCGCTGACCTTGAGGCCGCGCGGCCTGCCCTCGGATATGGAGGCCGCGAGCGAGCAGATGAAGTTGACGTAGGCGTCGCCGAGCTGGGCGAGGCCCTTATCCCTCAGTACTTCCCCCAGCCCCTTTCGAGTCAACCCATTCCCTCATGGCCCCATCGTACTCCTCCATCAGCTCATCCATGGCCGATTGGATCCTCTCCAAGGCCTTCTCGATGGCCTCCCTCGGTTTGCGGGGCCTCTTGGTCCTTATGTAGAATATGGTGGAGGGGAGGAGGGGATGGGGGATGTCATATCCCGCCAGCTCTACCGATTCGTCCTCCAGCAAGAAGCTCTGGAGCAGGCTGCAGAACGTATGCCCCTCATCTATCTCGAATTTCAGCTCATTCCCTTCCTCCTTCAGCAACTTGAGCTTCAAGGCGACCTCCTCCGAGGGACCCCGTAATCCGATGATATCTTCCTGGATTCCCTATTGCCGCAGCTTGGGCAATGGAGCGAGCCCGACCTCAGCTCCAACTCCCGCCCGCACTTCGAACAGAAGGCCTTCACCACGCCGAACTCCCTGCCGATCGTGCTGAGTATTGGCAACCGGTTCTTGGAGTTTATAACCTTAGCCTTAACGAAGTCCCCTATCCTGCATACATCCATCATGCTCCTCTCGTACCTAGTGCTCGACTCGGCTATATTGAGGGCCCCCGTGAACGGGTTCGAGAGCCTCATCCCCATTATCTCGATTATGCTAACGATCGCCATCCTGTCCTGGACCCCGATGACCTTCCCGACGATAACATCGCCTTCCTCCACCACCAGCGGCGTCCTGGTCAGGGGCTTCACGAGGATCGCGCGCCCCTTCGGATCGATCGTCGCCAACCCCGTTACGGTGGAGTAGATGTTGCCATCCTCCTCAAGGGTCCAAGGCCCCGGATAGAACTCCTCCACGACCGCGAGCTTCTCCCCGGGAAGGACCGGCCATTCCCCCCTAGAGGGATGGGGCCTAGGCACAGCGGACCACCCTATAGAGATCCACCGCCACTCGATGCCTCCTCTCCCTATGGAAATCGAAGATGGGGGGTAGGTACATATCCATTTGGTACAAGTGCGTTATCGCGCCCCCATGCCTTTCGACGATCCTTTTAATAAACCCTCTGCCGCCGGGGTCGCTCTTGTGGAGCGAATAAACCACTCGACCCAGCTCGAGGGCCCTCACCAAGAACTTCCGATCCGCCCCCCTCCGCCTCACGCCGAAGGGCGGGTTCTGGATCACCGTATCGAATTCCCCCCTCAGGGCCGATATGTCCGAGATGGCCCATTGGATCCCGGGGGCCCCGGCCAGCTCGCCGTTGCGCACGGCAACGGCTATCGCCTCCGGGTCCAAGTCGACCCCGACCACGAACTCGGCGCCCAGCAGCGCGGCCCCTATGGAGAGCCTCCCGGTCCCGCAGCCCAGGTCCGCGACCTTCCTCCCTTCCAAGTCCCCATGGCCCGCCTGGGCCAAGAATAGGACCTCGGCGGCCGTCTCCGCCGGTATCGTGTACTGTTCTAGGGATTCCTTGGGGCTCGGATGGGGACTCGTCCTCTCCAATATGATCTCAAGCCTTCGTTTGGGAAAAAGGATCCTTCCGGTAGTCCTCCCACGATAGCTCTCCGAGGGCAACCATGACCTCCCTCACGTTCAATATGGGCTTCCCGATGGCGGGCCGGTCCTCGATGGCTATCCTGGGGCAGGCCGTATTCGCAAAGGCCTCCAGTTCGGAGAAGGAGAGGAGGGACTCGGCTTTGAGGTCCCTGAAGGAGAGGAAGGCGACCTCCCTCCCCTTGCGCTCCAAAAGGGCCCCCAACTCCGATGCCTCCCGCCAACGCCTTTGGGAGCCCTTGAGGCCCACCAAGACGCCCACGCGCTTGGCCCGCCCGAACGCCTCTATGGCGGCGTACCTAGCGCGGAGCAGCCTCCTGGCCCATTGGGTCAGATCTATGGCCCTAGCCTCATAGGGATCCGCCGCCAAGACCCTCTTATCCGTGGCCATGCCCAATCCCAAGGCATGGAAGCGCCCCCCTCCGAAGAAGAGGAAGGCGTCGACATCCTCGGCCACGGATTGGGCGGCCGAGTAATCGCAGCCCAAGACCTGCCCCTCATGGGCGGCCCAGCCGGAGGGGCGCCCGATCCTGACCTCCTTGGAGGAGGCCTCGAGGATCTCCTTTATCTGGCCGATTTGGTGGATGTGCTGGATCGTCGTCGCCAAGCCTATGACGCGCTCCGAGGCGAGCAGCTTGAGGGCTTCGTTGACCGAGGGCCCCGGATCCACATCGGCCCCCATCTCGAAGATGATCGCCTCGCTCCCAGAGCGCCCCGGCATCGGCGAGTGGCCGATCTGGACTATGAGATCGGCTCCGAGCGCCTCCGCGTCCTCCGGGGCGACATCGCAGGCGCCATAACATGGATCGGCCGATACGATGACCCTGGCGCCCGAGGCGTTCGAGATCGATTCCGCGATCGCCATGCCCTTTGGCCTGAGGCCGTCTGGGAGGCGCAACAAGATGGCCTTAGGGCCCCTCCGCTTTAACTCTTGGATCAACTCGGGCGATAAACCGTCCTGCAACCTTCGAGACCCCTGCCCTACGAGGCGCGCCGCGGTTTCAGAGGTGCGCCAGAGGCGCCTCAGGGGCGGATCCTGAAGCCCGCGCGGGGCTCCCCCGATCAAGCCTGAATCGATTTCGCGCTCGCAAGCCCCTCAACGATCACCCTACAGGTCGTCGGGAGCTTGGATGTTGCGACCCTGAGCGCCCTCTTCGCATGTTCTATGCCGTCCTCTTGGACCGAGATCTGCACGATGGGTTGCCCAGCCCTCAAAACGGCGGCCCTCCCAACGGGCTTTCCGAAGGATTTCCTCATCCCCTCCTGAAGCCTATCCGCGCCCGCCGTTGCTATCATCTTATTCTCCCTCAGGACTATGTGGGGGTAGGGGAGGATTTGGATCAGATAGCCCTCCTCACCGAGGGATTCCAGCATCACCTTATTCGCGGCCACCCTCGCCGCCTCCAAGGCGTTGTGGCGCACCTGGACCTCCTTCTCCGCTATCGCGACGGCCCTGTGCGTATATGGCGCGTTTGGGTTCCCGATGACGAACTTGGATATCTTGGGCTGGGGGGCCCCGTGTATATACTCGACCCTAGCGTAAGGGCGGTTCTTCGGCCTCCTGTAATTTTTCCCCTTCACGGTCGCACCTCCTGGGCGGATGGCATTCGATCGGGCTTATATTAAATGCTTCGCCGGCCCTTCAGGGCCCTATCCGATGCCTTCCTCAGGATCCCCAAGAGGAGCGATGCCTCCCTCTCGGTGGCGAACGACCTGGAGATGATGTTCCTGAAGGCCCTCGATGCCAATCTCGCCCTGTGGCCCGGGATGCCCGCCAGCTCCGCCAAGGTCGAGAGCTGATCCTCCAGCCTGAGCTTGATCTCCCTCCCCGCGACGGGCCTCGGCGGCCATCCCCCCAAGGAGGCCCTGTAGATCTCGTAGAAGATTATGGCCGCCGAGGCGGCTAGGTTGAGCGCGGGGTACTCCTCGCTCGCCGGTATGGATACCACGAAATCGCATTCTTCCAGCTCCTCGTTGTTCAGCCCCGTGCTCTCCCTCCCGAAGACTAGGGCCGCCAAGCCGCCGGCCCCCCTCAACCCCTCGGCGAGCTCCTCCGGAGCCAAGGGGATCCTCCTCAGGTTGGACCTCCCGAAGGAGGGCTTGGAAGTCGTCCCGATCACCAGGTTCGCATCCCTTATGGCCTCCGGAAGCTTTCCCACGGCCTTCGAGCTCTCCAAGATGTCGACCGCATGCGATGCCATCGATCTGGCCGAGTCGTCGATCCGGGCCTTGGGATTGACCAGCCATAGGTCGTCGAGGCCGAAGTTCTTCATCGCCCTGGCCACGGAGCCCACGTTCCCGCCGCTCTCGGGCTCCACCAAGACTACCCTGAAGCGCGGGCCGCCCCTAGGCTCCACGGATCCCCCTCCCGATGAGCCCCTCCAGCTTCGAGCAGATCCCCTCCACCTCTTCCGGCTCGAGCTCGAAGACCCTCTTCTCGGGCGCGATCGATTGCGCCAAAGCGGGGTCCGAGCCGATGGAGCTGAGGTATTTCCTCAGGACCCCCCTCGCGAGGCGCCTCCTTTGAGAGAATAGGAGCCTGGTGAGCTCTTGGAATAGGCCCTCATCGATCCTCCGGACGGACGGCTTCATCGTCATCTCCACTATGGCGGAGTCTACCCTAGGGATTGGCCTGAAGGCCCGCCTTGGAACGTGGCCGAGTATCCTCGCATCGGCCCTCCGCCACAAGTTGACCGTCAACCTGCCGTATTGCTCGGTTCCGCTCTTTGCGACCAACCTCTCCGCGAATTCCCTCTGGAATACCAGAACGGCCCTCTCGAAGCCGAGGTTGAGCAATCGGAATATCAGCTTGGACGATATGCCATAGGGAGGGCATGAGACCACTTTGTTGAACCTCGGGAGTTCGACCTTCAGGAAGTCCCCTGCGATTATCCTGACGTTGCCGAATGGCCTCAGCGCTTCCTCCAGGATCCGCAATAGCCTTGGATCCTTCTCGACCGCGAGGACCTCCCCCGCCCTCTTCGCCAGCTCCACCGTCAACGCCCCCTTTCCGGCCCCGATCTCCAAGACGGTATCGGACCTAGACGGCGAGGCGAACCCGATTATCCTATCCCTAACGGATCCGTCGACGAGGAAGTTCTGCCCCAGCCTCTTGGCCCGATGCCAACCGCCCCTGCCCGAAGCCAACTTTCATGCGGCCCTGACGAATATCCTATATTTTGATTCCCCGCTCAGCTCCTCGACTACCCTCCTGGCGATCAACTTGGCGGGATCCGGCACGCCGGTCCTCTCCTGGATGTCCTTGAAGCTCTTGAAGGGGGAGGCCTCCCTCCCATTTATTATCTGCCACATGGTCTTCTTCCCTATACCGGGCAGCAGCTCGAGGGCGTGCATCCTCGGGGTGATCGCTTGGGCCTCGTTGAAGAAACCCACGAACCTATCCTCCTGCCTCCTCACGAGCTCCTCGACCACCGATTCGAGCTCGGCCTTGGCGGAGGCCGTGAGCTCCTTATAGTCGATCCTCCCCATTATCCTGCTTATCTTATCCCTCATATCCTTGCCCACGTAGATCCTCTCATGCGGGGCCACGCTGCACCCCTTCTTCACCTCGGCCTCCAAGAGCGTGAAGAAGGCCTCGCCTATCAGCTGCACTATCGGCATGGAGGTATGCCTAGCCTTCCCCATGGAGGGCCTCCCGTAGGGCAGGAAGTCCAAGGCGAGCGCGTAATCCTCGTACCTCTTAGCCGCAGGGAGGCCGCTCATCCCCCCACCCCATGGATCTCCTCGACCCAGATCCGAGGGGGGCATTTCCCCTCGGGCAGCATCGAATCCGAGGACGGCATAGCCGGGATCCGCTCCTTCTCCAAGCTATTCGGACCGTTAAACCTAAAAATATTGATCCAAATGGGCCGTCGGGCTTCTAATCCTTTTCTTGGGCCATGGCCTTCGCTTTTGCGCTCCCCAGGGTCGCCAATACCCCCTCGAGCGTTGACGTCAAGACGACCCTGCCCTTTGCCGACAGTATAGCCCTGGCTTCTTCGATCGTGGAAGGCATGCAATTGACCAATTGGACCGCATCCCTCCTGGCCAGATCGAATTTTGAGGTCAGCTCTTCCGTGAGTTGGGCCGCCGTCCTCGGATCCACCTTAGAGAACTTTATCAGGTAATCCAAGGCCCTGCGCTGGAACTCCCCCAGGTCCCCTTCGCATCCCTCCAGGAGCTCCCTCCCCTCCGGGATGGTTATCTCCTTTACCGAGAGGATCTTCCTAGGCATGGCCAACCCGCCAAGGCTCCAGGTGCTCCGGCCTGGCTATGATGGTTTTCTCCTTGCCGCCCACCTTGACCTCCACGATGTAGCTCCTACCGCGCTCCCCCTTGACGGCCCCTATCTTCCCGTGATACCTCCTATGGGGCATGCCCTTGTGGACGCTCGGGTCTATCTTTATGCAGACCTTACTCCCCGGCTCATACTTCCTCAACAGCCAGCTCAGGCCCCTCTTGCCCCTCTCCCTCGGCCTCTTCCGTAGGACCTTCCTGGTCTTGCTCCTATACCCCTTCGATTTCCTGGCCATGGGCGACGACCCGCTTTTGGGATCTATGCCATCCCATATATAAGTATCCATCGGTTCAGAGCGAGCGGGGCAGGCCCCTCAGCAAACCCCTCCTCCTGCGAAGGGATTTCATCATCCTCCTCATGGCGAAGTATTGATTTAGGAGTTCTTTGACTTCTCTCTCCGAGGTCCCGGATCCCCTGGCTATCCTCCTCATCCTTGAGGGATCTATGATCTTCGGGCTCTCCACCTCCTCCCTGGTCATGGATTGGATTATCGCCTTCCAGAGCGAGAGCTTCTCCTCGGCGGCCTCCACGCTCTCCTCCGGCAAATCGTATCCGCCCGGCAACATCTTCCAGAGGCCCTTGAGCGGGCCCATCTTCCTCAGGGACTCCATCTGGTCGTATAGGTCCCTTAGGGTGAACCTCCCCTCCAAGATGGCCCTCGCCCTATCCTTCGGGACCTCCGCCTCGGCACGCCTTACCTTCTCCAGGAGCCCCTTCAGGTCCCCCATCCCCAAGAGGCGGCCTATATAATCGGAGGGCACGAAGGGCTCCATATCATCGAGCCCCTCCCCGGAACTGATGAATTTGATCCTCGACCCCGTGGCGGCAACGGCCGAGAGCGCGCCCCCGCCCTTGGCGGAGCCGTCGAGCTTCGTTACCAGTATGGACCCTATGGCCGTGGCCCTCTTGAAGGCTTCGGCTTGGGGGGCGGCCTGTTGCCCAATCGTCCCATCTATGACGAGCGTTATCTCGTCGGGCCTCGCGACCTCCGCCAACTCGGCCATCTCGGCCATTAGGCCCGATTCATCTTTATGCCTCCCAGCGGTATCTATTATGACCAAGTCGAAGCCATCGGCCTTGGACCTCTCTATGGCCTTGCGCACTATCTCCTTCGGATCTCGGCCCCCGCCGAACACCGGTACGCTTATCCTCTCGGCGAGTTGACCCAGCTGCTCCAGGGCGCCGGGCCTGTAGGTATCGGCGCAGACCAAGGCGACCTTCATGCCCCTCCTCTTATAGAATTTGGCCAGCTTCGCGGAGGCCGTCGTCTTCCCGCTGCCCTGGATGCCCACCAACATCAGGACGTTCGTCCTCCCCTCGGCCAACGATGGCTTTACGGGCTCCTCCCCGACCATCTTGGTGAGCTCCTCGTAGAGGACCTTGACCACATGCTCCCTCCTCGAGATGCCCAACGGTAGCTTTTCCCCGAGGGCCCTCTCCTCGACCGCCTTGGAGACCCTCAGGACCAATTCCACGTTGACGTCGGATTGGAGCAGGGCCCTTTGGAGGTCCTTGACCAACTCCTTCACGGCCCCCTCATCGACGATGGGGAGCCTCAGGATCCTCCTCACGCTCTCTCCGAGCAGCCTTCCCAATCTTTCCAAAATTGGCTCCTTCTCAAGGGGGGCGGGCTATAAAAATAGGTTTTTGGATCCGCGGCCCGGTGGGCCCTAACCCCGATCCCCGGCGCGCGTTCGATCGATCGAAGGGGTCAAAGGGCTTCGGTGAATTCCCTATTGGTGACCTTCACTTCGACCTTCTTGATCTCCTCTATGAACCTGGCGAGGGCGGAGGAGACTATCTCGAAGATCTTTTCGCCCTTCTCCCTGTTCCCCCTGAACGGGTTCCCCATGAAGCCTTCATCGATGTACTCCAGATCCCTCAAGGGCATAGTGATCCCCTCATAGCCCTCGAAGATTATATTCATCCGGCCATCGGATTTGGTGAATTTATCGCTGAAGACCTTCGGCGCCTTCGGGAACTTCGGGACCGACTCCTTCTTCAGCCTTTCCAAGTGGACCAGCTCGGGATTATAGGCGAGCATCTCGGAGGTCTCTATCTCCCCCCCATGCCAACCGGGGAGCTCATCCGGGCCTTCGATCAGATCCCTATAGAGCGGTATGGTATTCGCGGAATCCACGGCGTAGACGGCCACCAGAGCGCCGGTATCGTTCCTGATCTTCCTCAGGACTGGATCTAGGGCCCTCAGGTTTGATGTATGCCCATTCACGAATATGACCTTGTTGAACCCATGATGTATGAGGCTCCTAGCGATGTCGTATAGGACGTTGCTGAGCGTTTCGGCCCTGAGCGTTATGGAAGGGTTCAGCATATGATGGACCGCATAGCCGACCCACAATAATGGGGTATGCGGGACATTCGCCTTCACGGCCGCCTTTGTGGTTGAGACCCAAGCCTCTATGGCATCGCACCCCATGGGGCAGTGTGGACCATGTTGCTCCATCGATCCTATGGGGACCAAGACGACATCGGTCTTCTTCACCCATTCCTTGAAGTCAGGGGCTGTGCATTCAAATAAATTATGCCTCAATACCATCTCTGCCACGCCGCACTATCCCAAGGACCTTCTTTATAAGATTATCGTGGGCCGAATGGGATACATTTATAGCGCCCCGAGGGGGCATATGAGGCGTGATGTGGGTTGGCGAAGTTCATCTTCATGTTGACGCAGGGGGATGTAACCGTTCCGAATGCCCTTGACGTGGCCAAGAGGATCTCTAGGAGCGGCGTCGAGTTCGTTGGCTTCAAGGATATCGGATTAAGGTATGAGGAGTATCGGGAGCTCTTGAGGATATTGAGGGATGGCGGTAAGAAGGTTTTCCTTGAGGTGGTGAGCGCCTCGAAGGAGAGCGCGTTGAAATCCGCGGAGATGGCGAAGGACCTTGGGGTGGATTACCTCATAGGGGGGACCTACTTCGACGAGACCATGGGGCTGATCCGGGGAAGTGGGATAGAGTACTTCCCATACATCGGGAAGGTCTACGGCCATCCCTGCCTCCTCGGGGGGGCCATAGAGGAGATCGTGGAGGAGGCCAAGGCCAAGGAGGCGAAGGGGGCCGATGGGATAAACCTCTTGGCCTATAGGTACGATGGCGACGCGGCCGCCCTCATGGAGGCCGTCATAAAGGCCGTGGATATACCGGTATTGGTGGCGGGCAGCATAAATAGCGTGGACAGGATCAGGGAGGTCTCTAGGCTCGGGGCTTGGGCCTTCACGATAGGGGGGGCCATATTCGAGGGAAGGTTCTCGCCCGATAAGGCCATCGAGGCCCAGATCGATGCCGTCTTGGCGGCATCCGAGGCCTTTGGGCCTCAGTAAGATTATTCAGGCGGTATCCCAAAGGATTCGATGGGGATTCGATTGAGCGAAGGGATGGCCTTCGTCGAGAAGGTTGAGATCCCAAAGGGCTCCACGCTGATGGTCGGTCTGCCGGATGTGGGGCTCGTTGGCGTGATAGCGCTGTCGCATATAGTCTCGTCCCTGAAGATGGAGGAGGTGGGGTCGATAGAGTCGAAGATGTTCCCGCCCATAGTGGTATTGCATGGGGGCGTGCCGAAGCCATCCATACGCATCTTCGCCAAGGGCTCCCTCTTGGCCATCCTCTCCGAGATGGCGATCCCGGCGAGCCTAGTGATACCCCTCGCCGAGGAGATAGTGAATTGGGCATCGAGGAAGGGGGTCAAGCTGATCCTGTCCATGGGGGGGATGGCCGTACAGAACAGGCAGGACTTGGATAAGCCGAAGGTCTTCTCGGCCATCTCGGAGAGGGGGCTGGAGAAGCATTTGAACGGGATCACGGAGAGCCTGGAGGAGGGCTACATGGTCGGGGCCTACGCGATCATATTGAAGAGATGCTCGGAGATCGGCATCCCTGGGATAACCCTCTTGGCGCAAACCTTCTTCAACTATCCCGACCCGGAGGCCGCGGCCGCCACGATCGAGGTCATAAACAAGATATTGAATTTGAACATCGATTATTCGGATCTGCTCAGGAAGGGCGAGGAGATAAGGCTCAGGGCCAAGGATGTCATGAGGAGGACGCAGGAGGAGATGGTCCGGATGAATAAGGCTCAAGAGTACGATGTCCCGGCGATCTATGGGTGATGGAGATGGAGAGGAGAAGGAGGACCCTGTTCGATATATTGGATGAATACTTCAGCAGGGCGGAGAGGATCTTCGAGAGCGCCTTAGAGAGCGGATGGGACGAATTCTCCTCATGCATCGAACCGCTTTCCAACGTCTTCGTCGGTACTTCCGACGTGATAATAACGATCGACATGCCCTACGTGGACCGTGAGAGCGTCAGGGTTGGAGTCCACGACGATGTGGTCGAGGTCTTGGCGAGGACCGAGAAGCCCATATGCCTAGACGAGATGGGGCTCAGGCACAGGAGGGGGCGGTTCGATTCATACCATACCGTACTGAGGATCCCGGTCCCCGTCGACAAGGAGAGGATGGAGACGAGGCTCAAGAGGGGCATCCTTGAGATAAGGCTTCCGAGGGTGGCCTAATTACGCATCATGAGATCCTTGAGTATCGAGGCCAGTATGAAGGCCGGTATCATCAAGAGCGCCGCCAGCGCCACCCTTTGGCTAGGGCTCATATCCCCAGGATAGACGTATAGGACCGCGAACAACAGGGCGGCTACCAAGAGGAATATCATCCTATCGGATGCGATGGCCCGCTTCTCGATGCCTTCCCGCAATCCCAACTACCTTCCGCTTAAAGCCGGGTCGGAATTTCATGGCGAGCTGCCAAGGATTTGCCCGCCGCTCGAACCGATCCAGCTGGACCATGGATAGCCGCTTCCCCCAACCGATGCGGATGGCCCGCTCGAACGCCCCTCCAGTTGCTGGCCCGTTCAGCCCTTGACCCTTATCACCTTATTCCTCCCGAGCGCGCTCCAATACTCCACTTCCACGCCGCTGGCCAGCTTCGATCGGATTTCATCATCGGCGGAGAGTGGGGCCTCAAAGGTTTGGTACGTCTCCATATCCATCAGCTGGACCGAGTCCCCGCCCACGGATATGACTTGGGCCGATTTCTTCTCTATCAGCGGGGCGTCGACCCTGCCGTCGACCGGGCTTATCAAGTTCCTCTTCTGCCCTGTGAAGAGCCCGATGGCCACTATCCTTACCTTGGCGGATCCATGCTTTCCCGGCTTGGACTTTTCCAGATCCATTATCTTACAAGGCTCGCCCTCCAAGACTATATACTGGCCGACCTTCAACTTCCCAACTTCTACAGGTTTGCTCACCTCTTCCAACCCCCGGATCTCCGCCCTATAGAGGCCGAGGGGGTGTAAATATATAGTTAGGGGTCCAAAGGGCCGGCGGACCGGACCACTTCGGTTATATAACCCATTGCCATGGATTGTTTGGGAAGGTATCCGGATTTGGGGCGGATCGAGGAGATCGGCCTGGTGACGAGGGTCGATGAGGAGGGGGCCATCGATCTGGCGATGAGGCTTTATGGGCATCTCTTGGAGGCGGGGGCGAAGGTGGTTCCCGAGGCGGACTTCGCCCGCCTGAAGGGCCTCCAAGGCGGCAGGAGCCTCTCAAATATGGATGTGGACCTAGTCGTGACGGTCGGCGGGGATGGGACCGTCCTGAAGGCCTGTATGCTCCTGCCCAAGCCGGAGACGCCCATACTGGCGATAAACATGGGGAGGAGGGGGTATCTCACCGAGGTCGATCCCGAGGGCGCCATCCCGGCCTTGGACAGATGCCTGAGGGACGAATACTTCATAGAGGAGCATAGCAAGATCTCCATCTTCGTGAACGATGAGCATATAGTCGATGCTTTGAACGATGCCCTGATCGCGCCGGCAATTCCCTCCAAGATGCTGACCTTCGAGATATATCAGGACTACCAATCGATAATAAAGATGAGGGCGGATGCGCTGATCGTGGCCACGCCGACCGGCTCAACCGCGCACTCGCTATCGGCAGGGGGGCCGATAGTTGATACCTCGCTGAACTCTTTCCTGTTGACGTTCATATGCCCCTTGGACCCGATCGGATCCATAGTGGTCTCCGCGGAGAAGGATCTCGATATAAGGGTCCCATCCCCAGCGGTCAAGACCGTGGTGATCGCCGATGGCCGGTACGAGCGCGGCATGAAGCCCTCCTCCAAGGTATCCATAAGGCCATCGGGCCACAAGGCGGCCTTCGTCAGATTCCAAAAGCCCTTCTTCATTAGAAATTTACCGAATATAATCTCGAGGGGAAAGCGAGAAGAAAGATGAGCTTTGTATTGGACACCTGCGCGCTCATCTCGGGACTCAATCCGCTTCAGATAGAGGGCGAGCTCTACTCCGTCCCAATGGTCTTGGAGGAGCTGGGATCGGGGGGCCTTGCGCAGATAAGGCTCGAGGCGGCCTTGGCCTCGGGGAAGCTCACGCTGAAGGAGCCCACATCTGGATCCGAATCGGAGGTCCTCAAGATCGCGCATGAACTCGGGGAGGATGCGGCCTTGTCGAAAGCCGATCTGAAGGTTTTGGCGCTCGCCTTGGATCTTAAGAATTCCGGAAAGGACTCCGTGATAATCAGCGACGATTATTCCATACAGAATTTGGCGGGGAGGTTGGGGATCAGGTACTTGGGCCTCACGACTTTCGGCATCTCCTATGCGTTCGATTGGATATTCCACTGTCCAGCCTGCCATCGAAAATTCATGGAGGAGAGGGAGACGTGCAGCGTATGCGGCACCAAGTTGAGGAGGATCGTCCTGAGGAGGGCTCGGATCAAGTGAGGCCGAGCGGCATCCCGACCTCGCATCCATGGGTCCGCCACCGATTGGACCCGCATCCCGGGTTCGTCGGTCCGGATGATCGTTCAAAATAAATAAGCCCCAAGCCATCCTGAGGCAATGGAACGCGCGCGGGTCGGTTGGGATGTGCGGGATATTCGGTTGCGCCCTCATAGGCGAAAACTCCGGAGAGATCCTCTACAACTCCTTGAAGAGGTTGGAATATAGGGGTTACGACTCCGCTGGACAAGCGGTCATAGAATCCGGCAGGATCGTGGTGGCGAAGGACGTCGGTAAGATAGATGAGGTCAACTCATCGCATGGCCTGAGCGGCATGAGGGGGAGGGTTGGGATTGGGCATACGAGATGGGCCACCCATG